>Ga0302250_1000036_pt1 | contig 256728 bp, 193 predicted proteins | sample AAG_RA_Asp_MG_FD_193536 | JGI IMG/M metagenome (GOLD analysis project Ga0302250, IMG submission 193536) | Enriched activated sludge microbial communities from anaerobic digester in WTTP, New Holstein, Wisconsin, United States - AAG_RA_Asp | ecosystem: Engineered > Bioreactor > Anaerobic >... | reverse complement strand
TACCGGCCATAATGGTATTGTTCATGGCTATGTTGGTGGTATAAACTTTGATCCAGGTGGTGCCGTTATAGGATACATATACCAGGAAGGTATTGCCGTTCCGCTGGATTTTCATCCAACGGATCTGTTGATAAACCTGACTCACTGTATAAATGGTTTTATCAGTCAGTTTGCGATATCCTGTCAGCACATTCGGGTTGTACAACCGGGTTTTAAACAGTACAGTCCTGGATCCCGGGGCGCAACTTTCCCGCATCATCACCCCTGCCCAACCGTCGTTTTTAACATCGGCCAGACGGGCGATAATGGTTCCATTCCCGGTAAGAGGTTTGTAAACAAAATGCATCACATCGCTGGTGGCTGAACCTTTTCCTTTTGATGTCAGATAAAAAGTACCGTTGTTGGTACATGGGGAATAGGTGGAGGTTCCGCTGGCACTGGGCTGGGTATTACAATAATCCCAGTCGCCCAGGCTGGTTCCTTCCACCACGGAAATGGTCATGTTCACAACGGTTGGATTGTCACAATTATCTGTAACCGTGACCACAATATCTTTTGAACCGATATCATTACAGTTTACGGTTTCGGGCATAATGCTTACCGTTTGAATACCTACACCGGCATCAGTATAGGAATCAAGAAGATCATCGGTGAGAAGCGTGTAATTACCGGTGGGGTCCAGGGTTACTGTTACATTGGTATTTTCCGTAACCACCGGAGGGGTAACATCAGCGCTCCATCTCACCGTATCTGCCTTAGCATCAACACAGTAATCAGCTATACGTAAAGTCAGTATTTCAATATGAGTTACCTCAGCGGTTGAAATGTTTGATCCTGAAATATAGCTTTGCCATTCAGACCATCCGGAACCATCATGGGTACGATAAGCCAGGGAGTCGGTATCATTGCCACCGCTTCCGGGGGTGAGGGTGGCTGATACATCGTCACCCTGGCAGATCAGGATTTCATCAGGGGATTTACTTAAACTGCCTGAAATTGGAACCGTTTCAACGTAAACTGTCCAGGTGCCGGATGCCCTTATAAAATCAGCGCTACAGACGCCATCTTTGGCATAACGGCGGAAGTATGTGGTTTCGGTGAGGTCATCGGGAGGATTGTATGACGCTGTTGATGCCTCCGCTATCAAGGTACTGTCATCTACAAAATTATCTGTACTGACATACCAGGCATAAGTAAGGTTTTCATTTCCGCCTGAGGCTTCGGAAACACTGACGATTTCACCGGTTTCGCCGCCCTCACAGATGGATTCACCCTCGTCATCAATACTTCCTGCATCCAATACATCCCTGACCGTAATGGTAACTGAATCACTGTAAAGGATTCCTTTTCCCGGTTTATCGTTAATCTTCAAACGATAATAACCGGTAGCCGTTAAAGCGCCCGGATAAATTACACGCGCAATCTCTCCACCGATATCCTTCCAGGAACCTTCATTCCAGACCTGCCACTGATATCCTGGAATGCCTTCTGCACCGGCAAGGGTGGAACTTAGACTGTCGGCCACTGTATTATAACAGATGGTTTGATTCCCGGTAACGGTTAAAGTCACTTCATTTTGCTGGGCAAAAATAAAGCCTTCCCGGTTGCTGTATTCAGAGTTAACAGTTGCCTGGGTAACTGGCTGTCCGAAGGAGCTGAAGTTTTGGTATTGACTGTTGGCCACTTTACCTCCCCCGGCTGTCCATACCCGGACTTTTTCAGTTTGGGCAGTTGCGAAAACAGGTATCAGGAAAATGTATAAAATGATAATTAAGATATTTTTCATTTGTCTGTAGTTTAGTAAAATCTGACTGCTCTGACCCCTTTGGTGGTATTTTTATCGGCATTGCCTTTCATGGTGTAAGCTTTAATTTTATCGTCGCTCCCGGTTGGTGGAATCACGATGGCTCCGGGGCTTGCGGGCATTTGTGTTGACGACCAGTAATCATTTACGCCGGTAGTATTGACTATTGTTCCTCCGTTTGCCAAAAGGCCTGCATTGACAGCTGCAAGGTTAGAAAGTAAAGTTGTGGCTTCAAGCCTGGAAGGCAAATACCAATCGGAATAGGTTCCGTCATCGTAGTCACTACAAAGCCTGGCTGCGATTCCGGCAGTGGGACAATTACTTACGATACTGTTAGTGTTGAGCTTTCCGCCACCCATGTAGGAGTAGCTGCAATTGGGCAGGGCGGTGCCATAACAGCCCCATGTAGCCGCAGTGTTCAGGTCATTCAGAGAGCAGATGAGGCCGGTTGTATCCAGAACATAGAAAACAATCCCTCCCTGGTAATAATCGCCTATACCCGGCCAGGTTTTGGCAGTATCGGGCTGATACACTGCTTTATTGTCGTCCTGATCCTTTACAATGACATTGAAGTAATATTTGGTAAATGATGTCAACCCTGTTACCAGATGTGCGTTCGTATCGGAGATAAAAGGGCCTGACGGAGTTCCGTTGGTTTCGCAATCGCTGAGGGTCGTGATATTATCTGATAATGAATAATAAATACAGTACATCAAAGTGTTCTGAAGCGATTCAGCATCCGTGGCTTTTGTCCAGGTTACCCTGGCTGTGTTGTATGCGGAACTTTTAACCAAAATATCGCCTCCATTACCGGCCAAAGGCGGATCATCAGTAGTAATGGTGGAGGTATCAGCCATTTTATAGATGCCCTTATTCCCCACTTCGTCTTTTACGATAACATTAAAGTAGTACTGAGTGGATGCGTTGAGACCGGTAACGACTCCCGAATTGATATTTACCGCCCATGAACCGGATGGGGTACCGTTGGCTTCACAATCCGCCAGTGTTGCAATGTTACCGGAGGAGGAATGGTAGATAAGATATTGAAGATTGGCCTGAGTGGAAACATCATCTTCGCCATATGGCCAGCTCAGTACAATATTCCGGGTTCCGACAAATATTGCCGTAATTTCACCCGAACCGCCGGCCACTGGGGGGTCTTCAAAATCGGTGGTGTTTTGTGTGACCTGGTAACAACTCTTAAACGAGCGGGGATTTTTCACGACTATATTAAAATAATACAGAGTACCCTGTGAAAGACCGGTTATTGCAAGAGTCGTGATGTTTTTCGTCCAGGTACCAAATGGGGTTCCGTTAGTCTGGCAGTCAGCAACCGTCGCAATATTATTGGACAGAGAGTAATAAACCAGGTATTCAAGATCTGCCGGGGGGTGGTAATAATCGGTGGCTGCATTCCAGGCAAGGTTGATACTGTGTATAGTCTGGTCAGTAGTGGTAATATGACCGCTGTTACCCGGAACCGGTGCTTTCTCTTCCGGTAAGTCGACGAATACCGGCTTGTAAGCCACTGCATTTTCATCATAATCATAAATCAATATGTTAAAATATAACTTTGATGCCCGGGCTATGGTATCGAAAAACTGGTAATTTACATTGGTCATCACTGGGGTGCAGCCAACAGCAAAGGTTTCGATATTTCCGACACCGGTGACTGAATCCATATCCTTGTGATAGAACAATTTGTAACGCAAAGTATTAAAAGCGTCCTCTTTATCAGTGCCTGTGGTCCATTGCAGTTTTACGCCTCCGTATGGATAGTAGGAAACAACAATTTTCCCTGAATCGCCGGGTACAGGATCATGGTTGGAATATTTAGTACTGTCCTTTTTAACTCCGCCTACACTTTTTACCCGTGTGGATTTAACATTCCAGCTTTGTGAGGTATAATCAGGTGCACAGCCAGGCGCGCTGAATTTTCCTGATAGTATCTCCAAAATTACCCAAATAATTAATAGTGAACGGTTCATAATGCCCTCCTTATTTAAGTTCGATGAGCATCAGATTTGGATTGAACAGGATGCGGGTGGTATGGGTGGCTACTCCTACAATCTGTATCTGGCTATCTGAGCCGGTAGCGGGAGATTGGGTAAGCTCCCCGCTGAGGAGTGAAACATATATGACCTTTCCGACAGTCCAGTTCCAAGTGCTGTTGGAAATAAAACCCTGCAAAAGTACTTTCTTCCATCCGGTTCCGGTTTCAATGGCCAGCGCTATACATGGCATACGGTCGAGGTTGGTTCCGTTGGCAAGTTGATAACTTCCGTCTGATGCAGGGTATAAAGCGGCACCATATCCCAGACTGTTTTCAGTAACATTTACAATGGTGGTCAGGCCACTTAAGGTATTGCCAGTTACATCCGATTTAATATTCAGGGTACCGTCGGTGGCAAAATTGCCGGCAGTGGTTACGCCAATGGCGGTGATGTTACCTCCACCAGCCTTATTATCGTTTCCAACGGTCAGATTACCATTAATGGCAGCATCATTACTGGCATTGAGGGTGGTAAAAGTACCGGTGGAAGCTCCTGATGGGGCAGATCCTATTGGGGTGCCATTGATCTGGCCACCTGAAATGCTGACATCGGTGGAATCCTGAAGCGCCATATTACCCAAACCGTTTATCTCAGCTGCGCTCAGGGAGGTCCATTTTCCTTTACCGGTTGCGTCGGAAACCAAAATTTTTCCTGCGGATGCACCTTCAGACAGGGTGATACTGTCAGCGGTAAGGTAGTTAAAATGACCGTCATCCGCAGTGGTGGCGCCTATCTCTCCGGGGGAAGCCCAGCCGGATGGTGCCAGTTCATTGGCGACAAGGGCAAAAGGAACATTGGATACCGGTGAACGGGGTAAGATTTCTGTACCAATGGTTACTTCTATCCAGGGTGATTTGCCCTCGAACATGGCTGCTGTGAAAACATCATCAACCCCAATGCCGGTACCCAGTTGCACCGAATATAAGCCTTGTGCAACATCAACAGTTTTTGCCACGGTTCCATTATCCGGCCAGACAAGGGTCCCACCTGTTTCGGCATCATAAATGGCAAACGACATGGCTAATGCATGGTTTGTGACGGCATTGCCTTCATTATCAAGGAGTTTTCCCTGATAAGTTATGGTAGTTGGCTGAGCAACAAGCACATAACTTATTGCAAAAATCATCAGGACTGAAAGCATACATTTTTTCATAGTCACACGAGTTTAAATTAGAAAGGTTAATTCTTAAGATTCCTACAAATCTAAAGTACGGCTTTGACCTATCCAAAAAATGTGTGTCCGGATAATGATTTTTGATGTCCGGATTAATATATAATTTTGATATTAAGCATGTTACAAATCTTTCCTAAACTCCGAAGGTTTGCTTCCGGTGATTTGGGTAAATGCTTCATAAAAGGAGGTTCTTGAACCAAATCCGGCTTTCATGGCTATGGTTTCGATTTTAAAGCTATTATATTCAGGCAGTGAAAGCAGCCTGAGCGCTTCTGCTACCCTGTATCTGTTGATGAATGTAATAAAGTGAACCCCGGAGTGCTCATATATTTCCTGAGATAACACCGTCCGGTTGATATTGAATTTCCGAGCGATATCCATTAACCTCAGGTTACTGTTGAGATAAGGTTTTTCTGTTTCAAAGTATTCTATTATATCATTCATGATGCTTTCATTGCTCACGGATAATTGAGCGTTTGGATGAGAAGTTTTTTCCACCGGAAGGATTTGGATTTCCAGATTGGATACCCCTGACCGGATTTGGTCAAATAAAGTATTATAGGCAGCATCTCTCTGTTTGTAAAGCCTGTAGATAAACCAGGCGGCTATTCCTGTAACAACAGCGATAAACAAACCTATAATCAGAAAAATAGTATTGTTCCGGATTTTACTTTTCAGCATAATTACCGAATCGTTGAGTTTTTGGTTTTCCAGTTCGGTTTTCGCTGCATTGTAAAGAAGTTCAAGATCGTGTACGGCCACCTGTTTTTCGAGAGAAAGAAGCGAATCTCTTGTCGCCACGTAACGGGCAGATAGTTGAAGTGCTTTTTTATAGTTCCCTGTTTTTTCTTAAATGTATCTGAGATTATCCAGAAAAGTAACAGCATCCCCGGTTTCTCCGATAGAATCGGCCAGGCGATAGGCCCTGAGGTAATAATTCAGCGCCTTCTCATTATTGTTTTCAGCATCATAAATCATGGCAAGGGCATTATACGATCTTGCCACACCGGCTAAAATCTGGTAATTCAGGCATGTATACAACACCTCTTCGAAAATCTGTTTCGCCCTCTTGTATTCTTTTCTGTCCAGATAATAATTGCCAAGGTTGAATTTCAAAGACAAGATCTGGAAGAGGAAGGCCGGATTGCCGGTTTTATTGAGCGCCTGGTTAAAAATAAATATGGCGCTGTCGGGTTTATAGGTGCGGTAAAATATCCCTAGATTGTTCAGGGAGGCAAGGATGTTCACTGTATCAGCGCTGGTTTCAGCTATGTGAAGCGATTTGAGCAGATAAGCCAGGGTTTTGGCGCTATCGCCTGTTGCTTCATAATTCAACGCTATGTTATTACAAACGGCGCCTACAGCATGCAGAACATTCTGATTTTCAAATAATTCCAGGGCTTTGATTAAATGAAACTGCGACTGTTTATAGTCGCCTTCAACCCTTAAAAGCGATCCCATCAGGTTATGAGCCCAGGCAATAAAATACTGACTGGTTGAAAGGATTGCCTTATGATAGCCTTCCCGGATAAATTTTCCGGCCAGTTTTGTTTTTCCATCGTCAAGGAAATTTTCTCCAAGATACAGATCCGTATAGGTCAGAAGATAATCATTTCCTGAAATTATAAATTTTTCACGTTCAGACGAGAGCATGGTCATCGCAGCATCTCTCCGGTCAAGAGACACCAGAGTGGTAAACTTCAGGGTGAGCCAATTTACTGTTAATGAATCGTTTAAATTATAAGTATTTATTAATTTCAAGGCTGTATCGGACGTTTCCAGGATCCATTCAGGGTTATTCCTGTACACTGTTTTGGCACTGTCGTCATACATTTGAAGTGTTTCATTGATACTGTCCGGTTGGTTCACCCGATTACATGAATGAAAAAACCATATAGTAGTTAAAACCATACAGAACCGGGTAATGAATAATGTTTTATATCGAAACAGCATGGCTATATCAATTATGCAAATCAGCTTAAGCAAATTTAATTAAAGAATTATTAAACGGACTCTATTAATGTAAATGTAAATGTAAATGTAAATGTAAATGTAAATGTAAATGTAAATGTAAATGTAAATGTAAATGTAAATGTAAATGTAAATATAAATAATAATCATGAAATTAATCATAAACAAATAAGGGTGCTCCGTTGTCAAAGTCAGGAGAAGATGAAAGAGAATAGAAACAAACAAAAAAGGCCGTCACCAATGGGCAGCCTTTTCTGATTAAATTAAATAACTGTTTAATAAATACTTAGCTAATACAGCAGGTTTTTCATAAACCCAAAGTCAATTCAATCTCCTGAATTATTGTATCACCAGTCTTTTGGTCAGAACAAATTCCTTATCCTCTACCCTTACCATATATACCCCGGGTTTAATTCCATCGAGGTTCAGCAGGGTTTCGGAAGCCTGTAAGTTAAACTGTTTAATTACTTTCCCATCGGAGGAAATCAGGTTTGCTGAATAACCGGCAAACCCGTTTTCAGGAAAATCAATACCTAAAAGCGTTAAGGTTATCTCCTGACTGGTCGGATTGGGATACAGATAAATATCCATGGATTCAGCAATGGATGTTCGACCATTTTCAATTGGTTCAGATCCTGTTTTCAGTATAGGTGCCAGTTCCACATGATCAAACCAGGCCTGTGTGGTGCGACCGGTGAGATTATTTTCGGTAAAAATTCCGGCCATAATAGTACTGTTCATGGTTATGGTGGTGGTATAAGCTTTGGTCCAGGTAGTGCCGTTATAGGATACATATACCAGGAAGGTATTGCCGTTCCGCTGTATTTTCATCCAACGGATCTGCTGATATACCTGACTCACCGTATAAATGGTTTTATCAGTCAGTTTGCGATATCCTGTCAGCACATTCGGGTTGTACAACCGGGTTTTAAACAGTACAGTCTTTGATCCGGGATCACAACTTTCCCGCATCATCACCCCGGCCCAACCGTCGTTTTTAACATCAGCCAGACGGGCAATGATGGTTCCGGTAGTTCCGATTTCCTGGTAAACAAAATGCATTACGTCACTTGTTGCTGTGCTTTTTCCTTTTGAAGTAAGATAAAAGGTGCCATTATTGGTGCAGGGTGAGTAGGTTGAGGTTCCGCTGGCGCTGGCCTGGGTATTACAATATTCCCAGTCGCCGAGGCCGGTCCCTTCTGCTACTGTAATGGTCATATTCACCACGGTTTCGTTATCACAGTAATCTGCAACGGTCACTTCGATATTCTTTGAACCCAGGTCAACGCAGGTTACCGCCTTAGGTTCAATGCTTACTGATTTAATTCCCACGCCGGCATCGGAATAGGCTTCAAGAAGGTCATCGGCCAGAAAGGTATAATTACCGGTTGGGTCCAGGTAAACTGAAACATTGGTTTTTTCAGTCACATCCGGCGGGGTTATATCAGCCTCCCATCTTATAGTATCTGCTTTGGAAAAGTTACAGCCGTCGGCCAGCCGCAGGGTTTGAATTTCTATCTGAGTCGCATTATCGGTTGAAATATCAGTTCCGGATGTATAGGACTGCCATGCTGACCAGTTTGTTCCATCATGGATCCGGTACGACAGGGAATCGGTACCATTGCCGCCGCTTCCGGGAGTGAGTGTGGCTGATACATCATCGCCCTGACAAATCAAACCAGCATCCGGTACTTCTGAGAGTGAGCCTGTTTGAGGAGTTTCCTCAACGGTAATCCGGATAACATTTGATTCAACGGCTGTTGTCCAGTCTTCATCACAAAATGACTTAGCAAGTCGTTTGTACCATGTGGTTACTGTTAAAACACCTGGAGAGTAAACGGTATCACTGGCGTTTTCAATATCCTGAAAACCTTCGTTTTCACTCACCTCTGATTTTTGCCATTGGTAGTCAATCGTTCTGGTTTCGCCGGAAGCCAGGGTTTTATTGAGAATTTTCCCGGGAGCTGTATTTATGCAAATAGTTTGGTCCTCTTTAATTTCACCGCCGTTGGTAACCTCCGGGCAAACGAAATAGATAATTACTTTTCCGGCTCCGCCTGAGCCGCCAATAGTATTAAAGGAAGTAGTCAGCCCGCTTCTGGAGCCACTTCCGCCACCACCCGGAGCAGTTCCCGGGTTTCCATCCCCGATAAAATCGCCTATCGGAGCACCTCCTTCACCACCATTTATGGTGGCACCTTTACCGCCCTGGCCGGCATCATCAGCAGGTTCTACCAGTAATTCGAAGCGGTAGCCGTCGGTTCCATTGGATCCGCTCACATAGCAGTCGCCTTCACAGTCAGCGGCATTACCTCCTTCTCCCCCATCGGCTGAACCCGAAGTAAAGATGCTGGCGCTTTTCTTTCCGCCTTTACCCCCGGCTGCATAAATAATATTTTCGAGTCCTGTAATGGTTGAATGGCTGCCATCATTGCCATCGCCTGCCGGATTACCGGTTGATGCTTCTGCCACTACAATATTCAGGATATCAAGAGGTGTTACACTGATATCGTTTTTCAGGGCATAGGCACCACCGCCACCACCGCCGCCGATTCCAAAAACCGAAAGTTCAACGCCGCCGCCAGAGCCGCCGCTACCCCAGGCTTCCACGGTGATTTTCTCAACACCATCAGGTACTTTCCAGGTATTGCCGGTATTAAATTCTACTTTTACTTCGCCACTATTGCCCGGCTGAGGATTGATATTAATGGTACCATACACCGTTGCATTCTGACAGGGATCGGGTACACCCGTGGTGGATACGGAATAATCAAAGGTACCGGTTTCGGTTGGAGTACCTGAGATGGTGAATATACCAGCATTAAAAACAGTAACCAGCCCATCAGGAAGATCTTCGGCCTGGGCGCCGGTTGCAAATCCGCCTAAAGTATATTTAATGGTTTCAACCGGAATATTTCGACAGATTGACTGATTATCAGTTCCTGCCTCAGAAGTAAGTGTCAGGGTACCATCATTACAGGCATCAAAAACAAAGTTAATCACTACCTGACCTTTTGATCCTGCCCCGCCACTATAGCCGGGACCATAGTTCCAGGCTCTGGCGCCGCTTCCGCCGGCTCCGGGTAATCCTCCGGCATTGCCGGTACCGTTGTTGCTTCGCTGGGAACCGCCGTTTCCGCCAATGAATGGCGCTATATTGGGGCTTCCCTGGCCTCCAATACCTGGTCCGGAGGTGCTTCCGTTACCGCCAATGCCTGCGCTTCCGGCGCCACCACCACCACTGCCAGAGGTGTTGTTTGCTGTTCCGCCGGTACCGCCGTTGTAGGTGCCGGTACCGCCTAAGCCACCGGTACCGTTGTTCTGTATGATTTCCAATCCGGAAAGGGTACCCAGACCACCACCCCCCCCTGCACCGCCTGCTGCAGTAAGTACCGTAGAATTGGAGGGGTTTATCACAACAGAGGGATTTCCTGCATCACCATTGGCATCGCCGGGTGAGCCAATGGTATAAACACCGCCTGAACCTCCGCCTCCTACAGTTATGGTATATATTTCACCGGCAGTTACCTGGATAGTGGCTTCAGAATAGGCGCCACCGCCGCCGCCGCCGCCGGCTCCGTTGCTGGCTGCACCGCCACCGCCACCGCCACCCCATGCTTTCAGGGTAATGGAAGAGACATTCAGCGGCACCTGCCAGGTGCCTGAAGTATTAAATACTGCCCTGCCAGCCAATGGATTATAGGGCTCCGGGTTCACCGTAAGAGTTCCTGAAATTTCATCTTCCTGACAAGGGGAGGGAGTTCCGGTAGTATTTAATGTGTAGTTGAATGTCCCTGATTCCAGCGGAGTACCACTAATGGTATACACTCCCTGGTTCAGGCTGCCTGTAACGCCGGTGGGCAAACCGGTTACGGTTACACCCGTAGCATTACCGCCCAGATCAAAAGCAATATCTGTAACAGGATAATACTGTTCCACCGTTTGGCTTACATTCCCTGAACCTTGTTTTAGGGTCAGTGTACCATCATAACACTGGTCGTATGAAAAAGTAATTACTACCTGGCCACGGGCACCGTTACCACCGGCTCTTGTCCCGGTGGTTGTGCCTTTGCCGCCAGCGCCACCACCACCGGGAATATTACCGGGATTTCCAACACCACTGGTATTCCGTCCAACACCACCTGATCCTCCTTTATAGGGAGCTTCATTGGGATCACCGGTTCCACCGGCACCGGCTGTTGTGGTTCCGCCGTTGGTTCCGGACCCTGCATTTCCGGCGCCTCCACCTCCAGCTCCTGAATACCCGGAACCGGAGCTTCCGCCTTTGCCGCCATTGTAAGTTCCGGTACCGCCGTTACCGGCACCAAAGACTAATGTACCTCCAATACCACCATTAGCGGTCAATGTGCCATACGGCCCTGTAAATGAGGATGTTTTCCCGTCTTTATCAGTCGCATTACCTGATCCTCCGGTACCCACTGTAATAAAATAGGTTTCGCCGGCACTAACCGGGAAGGTTTGAGTGTTATAAGCCCCACCGCCTCCTCCGTTTCCCGAGCTATTGCCGAGGCCGCCAACGGCTCCGCCACCTCCCCCTCCCCAGGCTTCAATTTTTACAGAGGTTACCCCAAGCGGTACCACCCAGGTATCGTTGGAGGTGAAGGTTGTGACAGTCTGTCCCGATACAGGTACAGAACACACAAGCATTAAGAGCAAAGCCAATAATGCATGGGTCAGTAGTAAATTTCTGATTTTCATTTAATTAATAGTAAATTGGTTAGGAAATAATTTCAAAAGGTTTTATAAATTAAGTTAAGATAACCTTAAAATGTATCAGAAAACTGGATTGGGATCAGTTGTAGATGAAAACCGAACTGAAAGCAAATCATGGCATAGCAAAAGTAGTATATGTTTTAATTTAATAAAACAGAAATATTAAAAATATTTATTATTTTACTAAAAAATTGACTTTCACCGGTCAGTACCTATTGTACAACCAGTTTTTTTATCAGAACCTGGTTCTTATCCTCCAATCGTACTATATACACTCCTGGATTAATCCTGTCGAGGTCTAAATGGGTTTCGGCTTCAGTAACCGAAAATTGTTTCAATGATTTGCCTCCGGTAGACAGCAGGGTGGCATTAATTCCGTGTAAACTGTATGCAAAAGGATCGATGCCTGAAAGGATTATGGTAACGGAATGACTGGCCGGATTGGGATAGAGCAGAAAGTCAGGTGATTCAGAAACAGGAACTGAATCATAATTATTCAGGTCAATATCTGATTTTAAACCGGCATACAGTTCCACATGATCAAACCAGGCTTCCGTAGTACGCGATGCACGATAATTTTCGACAAATATTCCTGCCAGAATGGTAGTATTCATTTCGATGGTAACTGTGTAACAACGCTGCCAAGTAGTACCGTTGTAGGATACAAAAACCTGAAAAATATTGCCGTTCCGCTGGATTTTCATCCAACGGATCTGCTGGTACACCTGGCTCATATTGACCATTGCTTTATCGGTGAATTTCCGGTAACCCACCAAAACATTCGGATTGTACAACCGGGTTTTAAACAGAACCGTCTTTGATCCCGGTGCACAACTCTCCCGCATCATAACCCCGGCCCAGCCATCGTTTTTAACATCGGCCAGGCGGGCTATGATGGTGCCGGTAGTTCCGATTTCCTGGTAAACAAAATGCATCACATCACTTGTAGTGGTACTCTGTCCGGTAGTGCTTAAGTAATAGGCTCCAGCACCTGTGCAGGGTGAAAAAGTCGATGTGCCGCCGGCGCCCGGACTGGTGTTACAGTTTTCCCACGGGGCAAGAGTAGTTCCCTGAACAACCGTTATATCCAGATCTGTAATGGTCTGGTTACTACAGTTGTCTTTTACAGTTACCGAAATGGTTTTCGTACCAATATCGGTACAAATTACCTTAGGCGGGACGATGGTAACCGATAGAATGCCTGAACCGGCATCTGCATATGTGGTCAGCAGATCGGAAGGCAACAGGTTATGACTTCCCGAAGGCGGGAGCGTAATAATTACACCCGTTTTGGTTAACACTTCGGGTGGAGTAATATCCATATCCCAGCCAATGGTATTATAAGAAGAATTACTGCAATGGTCTGCAGTCCGGCAGGTACGGATTTCGACACCGGTAAGGCCGGTGGTAGATATATTGTTTTCAGATGTGTAAGCCAGCCAGTTTGCCCATCCTGAACCGTTTTGTGTTCGGTATTCAAGCAGATCTGTGCCGTTGCCGCCACTGCCTGCTGTGAGCTTTGCCGATACATCACCGCCCTGGCATACCCAGGTAGCATCAGGCGTTTTGGCCAATGTTCCCTCAACCGGTGCCGGTTCAACCGTAATGGTTTCTGTTCCTGTTTGTTCCTGGGAACATCCGTTTTCATCTTCAACTTTAACAAGCTTATAAACAAATTCACCTGACGTTATTGTGGGTTGTGCCACATTTACCGAACTTCCGGCGCTTGTGGTTACGGTTTGTTCTTCTCCATCGTTGAGGGTATAGGTAAAAGTATAGGGTTCGGTTCCTTCACTGCCGGTAAAGGTGATCTCCGGCGGGGTGGCATCTTCGCAAACACCGGATCCTCCACTAATAGCGGCTGTGGGTAAAGGGTTAACCACAAAGGTGGCAGTTTGTCCGGTGAAGGAAGTGGTACAACCGGCAACGGTGATCGATGTAAGTTCAAAATCATATCCGCCGGTGCCGAAGCCTGAAGTGGTGAAGCCGGCCTTTCCATCCAAATCGGATAATTCTGTTTGTGAACCGGTTATTATATCGGTACCATAGGTAACCTTGTAATAAAATGTATTGTTCACAATGGGCAGCAATCCTTCCGCTGAAAATGTTATCTCATCACCAAAACATACCGGAGTGGTAACTGATCCGCTTGTAAAGGTCGGATTTGGCCGGACCACAATCAGCTTATTGGCTGAATTTACGGCCGGGCAAACCCCGCTTTGAACTACCACCCTGAATCGTGTACTTTCGTTGAGCACTTCCGAAGTATAGGTAGTCAATCCTGCAGTGCCTGAGACGTCTGACCAGGTCCAGGCGCTTCCTGCATATACGGCACTTTGCCATTTTAATACGGTTCCGGTCTGGCCATCCAACGTCAACTCAACGGTATTGCCGGCACAAACCGGCGAAGTGCCGGATACAGCGCCACCGTCAGTTGACGGGTCAACCGTAATCAACACGGATGATGAATTGGCTTCGCTGCAAACGCCGCTCTTTACTACAGCTCTGAAATAGGTGCTAACGGTGAGGTTACCAATGGTATTTCCGGTTAAGGTGATGGCGGTTACTGCTATCGATATTGGGGATGAAAAGTTTTCATCTGCCGATTTTTCCCACCTGATGACGTTTCCCGTATTATTGATGAGTACAAGGCTGGCCGGTTTTGTATTGTAGCAGATTTCCTGCTCGGATGAAACGGTGCCTCCAACACTGACAGGATTCACGGTAACCAGGAAAAACGAAGAAGTGGCGCTGGTGCAGGTTTCATTTTTAACTACGGCCCTGAATCGGGTATTCTGGGTTAATGCTCCCGAAGTATAGGTGTCAAGACCTGCTGTGGCCGGGATATTTGTCCATGACCAGCTTCCCGATACCAGAATGGCACTCTGCCATCTGAGCACATTGCCAACTTGTCCGGTAAGTGTCAGGGTACTTGTATTTCCGTTGCATACAGGAGAATCTCCTGCAACGACGCCACCATCTGAGGCAGGGTATACCTCAAACTCGCCTGATACAGCGCTGGTTATATCCGTCCCGCAATCACCCTTTACCTCACAATAATAATACAGGGTTCCGGCAGTAGCGGATTGGGGGGTGTAGCTGTTCGTCTGCGCGCCATTGGCTGTACCCAGCGAGTTGCCGTCACTAATGGATGCCGTGGTGTTACTGTACCACTGATAGCTCAGGTTGATTCCTGTGGCTGTTACCGTTATCGCTGTAAAACTGCTGTTCAGACACTGGGATTGTCCCGCAGTTGATTGGCTGCTGATGGCTGTGAGAGGATTCACTGTAACCTTAATGATATTTGATGTAGCAGCTCCGGTCCAGTCAGCCATGCAACCCACTCTTGACGACCTTCTGTACCAGTTGTTTTGTGATAATGAACCGGGAGAATAAGCATCGTCCCCGGAATCAGCGATATCCATAAAATCGGTTTCTACAAACGCTGGATTGGCAGGGTCAATAATGCTGTATTGCCATTTATATTCAAGGGTGCCGGTTTCACCACTGGCCGGATGAACACTGTTTAACGGACCGGGAACGAAACCCGAACATATGGTCTGGTCCTGAGCTATTTCACCACCACCGGAAGGATTGATGCAGATGGGAACTTCCCAGGCACCCATCGACGGGGCAGACAGGCTCCGGGTGCTTCCTGAATAATCGGTGAGGATAGCAGTGCCGGTAATGGCAAGGATGGTGGTTGACTGGGGTGTATAATCAGCAGCCACAGTGCCGCCGGCACCGGTAAAAGATGGATTGATGGCCAGGCTGTGTTCATCTTTACCGGATATCAGAGGAAGGACTGTTACATCAGCGCTGTTGTAATATCCTGTCTTACCACCGGTTCCCGGGGCGTGATAGTCGTTGTAATCGAGAGATATCGTTCCCGGAGAACCGTAATTAAAGTAAGCCGCATAATGTTTGCCGGATGCCCCGCTGTTCGATCTTGCATTCACAAACAGATTGTTCCTTATATCATGGGCAGCGCCGTTGGAATTCGAGTAAAACGCACAGGAATTTCTTGAGCCGGCAGACGGCGCACCTCCGGTGTAAACCGTGTTAAAATAGTAATTACCGGTTGTACCGGAGGAGCCATGATCCCAGATACCATAAATCGTGGTGGCCGTATTCCCTCCAAGGCTCACAATATTATTGGAGCAATCCAAAGTTCCGCCGGCAGCCTTGATGCCATAAAGGGTGGCAGCAGTTGAAGAAGCATTTACCGACAGATGATGAATAAAATTGCCGGTGATGGTATTTACTGAAGCCGATCCCTCCAGGTAAATCCCGGTCACGGCACCTGCAAATGCAGCATTTGTATTCACCAGGTTATAGATCGTGTTTGAGCTTATGTTATGCGAAGCCGAGGTGTTTTTCATTCGAATGCCCATCATGGAAGCCCAGTGGTTTACGTCTGTTCTCAGGTTGTTTTGTGACAGATCATGGATGGAGTTGCCGGTTATGGTACAAGTCCCGTTGTCGGAGAATATGCCTGCCAGGTACCCGAATGTGCAGACATTATTATCCCGTAATTTAGCAATCGTGTTGTTCGAAATGGTGAGGTCGCCGGCACCCGTATTTTCAATTCCGATCAGGAACTGGAAAGGCTCTGTGGCAGGTGAACTGGCATACAGGCTGTTGGTTGTGGAGGGATCGGTACTGCCAATGATATTGCCGTCGATCACTGTGGTTGCTGCCCCCCCTCTGTGGATTGCAAAAATACTGGTTCCAAATGCTGCAGGATTATGGGTTGTAATGGAACCGATTACATTATTACTAACCACTGTGGTTCCGGCTGTACTTCCAAGAGACATTCCGATAATACCGCCTCCGTTGGAACCGCTGCTTGTTAAGGTAATGGAACCATTACCGGCAGCACTCCCGATCACGTTCCCCGTCTCAGTTCCGATGTTGTAACTTCCGCTTCCTCCTACCGATATCATCGATATAGTGGTGCCGCTCTGGTTATTCCAGTTGATTTTGGAGATCACGTTGCCCTGGATGCTGCTGGCATCGCCGGAGCCTGTCTGGAGGCTTATACCATTGAATACATTCGTATATTGCGGCGAACTGCTTTTTGTCAGCGGTGTTCCCCCACAACTGTCTGCTGTTCCCCCGATATAATTATGGGTTATTACATACCCGGATCCTGTATTATTGATCTTGATCATGGTATAGCCTGCTGAGTTGGTGGTTGTTTCAAACAAAGCGGTTTCATAAAAACTGTTCCCGGATATAGTCCAGCCTGAATTGTTGTCAGCCAGAACAATTCCTTCGGAATAGGTATTCCTGAGCATAAAGTTATAAAGGTTGTTGTTGCTGATGAGGTTCCCGCTGTTTTCACTGCCACTGGTTCCTGTGGAAAGAATCACGTATGGGGTTCTGTTGGCATCGTTTATACAGGTAATGTCATTGTTATCCACTGTGTTGTTGTCGTTTCCGCTGCCCGTCCCTGCTGTTGTGAAAAGCAGGATGGCCGTACTCGTACCGTACGGCGAACCTTTCAGCGTGCAGTATTTAACTGTGTTGTTACAGGCATCGTTTGAAAATCGAATGGCAGAAGTTCCGCTTAGAGACGACGTACTTGTGTTCATGATTGACAGGTCTTTACTGATGCCCGTACCGTTCACCCGCCCGTCAATGGTAACATCATCAGCGCCATTTAGATTGATGAGCGGAGCGGCAACATTCCCTGAAACGGTCAGCCCTGAAAAAGCAGGATAAATCAGGACAGAAGAATAATCAGAATTTCCGTCTGCGGAGGCATTTAAGGTTGCGGAAGCAGATTCAATAGTGTTCCCCTTCAATTTAATGGTAATGGCTCCCTTATGGGTGCCGTCATTTATTTTATCGAAAGCAGTCTTCAGTGTAAAATACTGGCTTGGACCATTGTACCCTGATGTTGCAGTAACTTCGACGGGTGGAAAAACAGTATATTCCAAAGCCCCCATTGCCGGATAGGTTATGCTTCGGGTATCACCATCATAATCGGTTGTGATTCCTGTTCCGGTTGTGCCTACCAGCGAGGTGGAAGTGGGCGTCAGATCGTGAGCTGTTGCCGGTGGGGTCAGCACAAACAATGGGTTGGTAACCTGGCTGTTGGCGTCGCCACCGGTTGATGATTGCCAGGCAGCCAGGGATGCTTTGGCGGTCCCGTTGAAATCACCAAGAGCCCCATTGGTACCGGTGGCAAAATAATCGTTGTAATCAATAGTCAAACTGGTATTGTTTGCCAGCCCAATGGAATAATGGGAAGTTGCGGTACCACCACTTCGTGAATTGTAAAAAATATTATTGTTTACGATCCGGGTATTATTATAATTCGAATAATAAGCATATGAACCTCCTGTAACTGCTGGCGAACTGCCTCCAATGTCCACAGTGTTGAATAAAACGCTTCTTGATCCGGTCATAACCAGAGAATAAAAATCATAAATCCCTGCGATACCTGCAGAAGAAGTAACTCCATGGCCGAGAGCCACTATATTGTTATAAAATGAAGCCACCGAATTACAGTTCTGAATACCTGTAATTTTTGAATAAGACACAGAGGTGTTTATGTTGAAGTCGTGGATGTAATTTCCCGTAACGTCCACCTGATTGGTATTTCCCATCAGCTGTATACCTGTACATGCCAGGTGGCCCGTTCGGTTGGTTGTATTTATTATATTCAGGCCAAAAATTTCATTGCTGACAATATCCGTTCTGGTTTGGTTTACTGTCATCCAAATCCCAGTTACAGCGCCACCCAGAAAAATGTTGTTTACCATGCTGTTTGCATAATAATCCACAGTCAGGTCATGAATGGAATTGTTGCGGATGATCAGTTCGGCGTCTCCGGCAAAGATTCCACTAACCGGAATTGTTGACAACGTAATATACTCATACTGAATATTATTGGTAAGGTTGGCAATAATATTATCGCTGATGGTTAAAATGCCATGATCCGAGTTTGGCGGAACATAAATACCCCTCATGGTTTGATACTGACCGGGAAATGTCGCATTTTCCGGAATGGAAGAGATCGAAGTACAGATTATACTGTTGGCTGTGGTTTCGCTTCCGATCAGATTGTGGCTGCAACTGCTTTCTGTATCCTCTGTAATGCTTATTCCGTTAAAATTGAAGTAAAATTCATCATCAGCTTCCAGGGTAACCGACCCAATGGTATTATGCGATACATCATTATCGCCAAAACTGGTTATTCCGTTAAAAGTTCCGTTTGCACCGGAATTGTGAATAGTAACGGATCCGGTTCCTGTGGCGGATCCTATTGTATTACCCGTAATTACGCCATTTTCAGATGAAGAGCAATAAAGTACAATCCCGGCGAAAATTCCATTACCGGAATTATGAAAACTGAAGCCCTTTATGGTATTGTTGGTGATAGAGTTGGTACAGGTTGAAATTTGATTATTAATAAAAATACAGGAAAGATGATTATTTCCTGTTGTCTTTGTCCAGGTACCTGAGCATAAAGGCCCGCTTCCTCCGAAGTAATTCCCGTCAATGGAATAAGAAGTTCCTGAATTGTAAGTATAAATAAATTGATAACCCACATCGGCTGTGGGTGCAAAGGTGGTGGTTTCGTAAAAACTGTTGCCTGCAATGGTCCAGGCAGTATTGTAAACCGACAGGTGGATGCAGTCAGAAGCATTTGAAGGATTCAGAAAATCGAAAATATTATTATTCCGGATGTAATTATGATCATTTTCCATACCTGAAGTGCCATAGGCATATACCACACGAACCGGCCTGTTATCATTGTTGTTGGTGATGTTATTGTATTCAAGGATATTGTTGTCGTTTCCGGATGAGGCAGCGGATGAAAACAAAATTATACCGCCTGATGTTGACAGACTGGAACCCCATATATTACAGTATTTTATGTTATTGCCGTTGGCATCGCTGATAAAGCGAATGGTTGAAGTACCGGCATTAGTTGAAACACTTTCATTTACTATGGTTAAACTGACTGTTGAGCCGGTATGATTTACCCTTCCGTCGAGGGTGACATTGTCGGCGCCATTCAGATCGATTAACGGAGCCGTCAGATTTCCGGAAATCGTTTTCCCCGAAACTGATGGAAAAATAAGTACCGATGTATAGCTGGCGCTTCCGTTTCCGCTGGCATTCAGCGCTGCGGTGGCTGTTTCGGCAGTATTGTCAATAATGTTCAGCACAATCGTGCCGGTAAGTGACCCATTATTGATGGCATCAAAAGCCTGTTTTAGTGTAGTATAATCAGCCCCACTGACCCCAACCGTTTTGGTAGTCTGGGCATTTGTTAATGTATTGATTTGTAAAATAAAAATCAGACACAAACTTACTGTAAAAATATATTTCATTATTTAAGAATTATCCTGATTCATGGCAAGGTTCTGAATTAAAAAATCCGGCCACTTTCCAGCAGCCGGATTTTGAGGAATTACATTACTGTATGACCAGTCTTCTGATCAGCACATTTTCATGGTCTTCGATCCGCAGTGTATAAATTCCGGGCTGCAGTGCACTAACATCCAGCAGAGTATTGATTTCTCTGATTATAAATGTTTGTACCATGCGTCCTTCGGACGAAATAAGCGTGGCTTTATAACCTGACAGTTCTCCAACCCCAATCAGGGTTATAGTCAATTCATCCGTAGCCGGGTTCGGATATATGAGCACATCCGGTTTTACCGATTCAGGATCGGGAGTTTCATCTCCGGAAAATTCATAGCCCAGCTTTAGCGAATTGTATAACTCAACATGATCAAACCACGCCTCAGTGGTTCGGTTGGTGAGGTAATTCTCGGTAAAAATTCCGGCCAGAATGGTACTACTCATTTCGATCGTAGTAGAGTAACTTCGCAGCCAGGTGGTTCCGTTATAGGATACAAATACCTGGAAGGTATTACCATTCCGCTGGATTTTCATCCACCGTAGTAACTGATAAACCTGACTCATGTTGTAAATGGTCTTATTGGTGTATTTACGATAGCCAACCAAAACGTTAGGATTGTACAACCGGGTTTTAAACAGAACTACCTTAGATCCGGGAGCGCAACTCTCCCGCATCATAACACCTGCATATCCGTCACTTTTTACATCATCGAGACGGGCAATAATAGTTCCGTTTCCGGTCAAAGGTTTGTATACAAAATGCATTACATCAACAGTGGCTGAACTTTTGCCTTTAGATGTGAGCTTAAAATTACCCGTATTGACACAAGGGGAATAGACTGATGTACCATAGGCGCTGGTATGGGTATTACAGCTTTCCCAGTCGCCCAGGTCGGTATTATCAACCACCGTAATGGTCATATTCACTTCAGTCTGGTTGTCACAATTGTCAGAAACGGTCACTAAAACAATTTTTGAACCGAGATCAGAGCAGGAAACGGTTTCAGGTTCAATACTTACGGATTGAATTCCAACACCGGCATCAGTCCAGGATTGAAGCAGATCTGTGGCAAGCAGGGTATAATTACCGGTTGGATCCAGGGTAACCGATACATTGGTTTTGGAAGTCACCACCGGAGGGGTGAGATCTGCAGCCCATCTTACGGTATCAGCATCAGCCATGTCACAGGCGTCAGCCAGTCGCATGGTTTGAATTTCAACCCTGGTAACATTGTCAGTTGCAATATCAGAGTCCGGTAAATAACTTTGCCAGGCTGACCAAACAACTCCATTAAAAGTGCGATACGCGAGTGAATCGGTTCCATTCCCGCCGCTGCCGGGGTTCAGAGAGGCCGATACTTTATCACCCTGACAGATCAGGTTTTTATCCGGCGTTTTGGTCAGGGTACCTGATAACGGGGTTTGCTCGATGATCCATCTTTCTGTTACTGCTGTGGCATCACTGCAGTAATCGGCTTTTCTGATTGTCTGGATTGCTACGGTATCTATTCCGGTCGTAGAAATTTCAGTTTCAGAGGTATAGGCCTGCCACGATGACCAAAGGGTTCCGTTATGGGTACGGTATGAAAGTGAGTCGGTTCCGTTACCACCGGCTCCGGCCGTCAGTTCAGCCGAAACTTTATCGCCTTCACACACATAATCAGCATCCGGCGTTTTGGCCAGAGAACCTGATACAGGAGTTGGCTCTATTTTCCAACTTTCTTTTACCACAGTGGCATCGGTGCAGTAATCCGCTTTTCTTAGTGTCTGGATTTCCACGGTATCCATTCCGGTAGTGGAAATTTCAGTTTCAGAGGTATAGGCCTGCCACGATGACCAAAGGGTTCCGTTATGGGTACGGTACGAAAGTGAGTCGGTGCCGTTGCCGCCGGTTCCTTCAGTCAGTTCGGCCGATACCATATCGCCTTCACATACGTATTCAGCATCCGGCGTTTTGGCCAGGGTACCTGATACAGGGGTTTGCTCGATAATCCAGCTCACCGAAGTGGTATCTGAATTTGAGCACTGGGTTCCTGTGCGCCAGGTCCGGATTTCCACACCTGTTTTTGCGGTGGTTGTTACAGAGGCGAGAAGCGCGTAATCAGTCCATGTAGACCATTCTGTTCCATCATGGGTTCTGAACTGAGTTATATCGGTTCCGTTGCCGCCTGAGCCTGGCGTAAGTCCGGCTGAAACATATTCTCCCTCACAAACGCTGCTCACATCCGGCGTTTTGGCTAATGTACCGGCAACGGGAGTGGGCTCAGTGATTACTGTCCATGTTCCTGAAGATACTTCGAAATCCGTGTTACAGGTTCCGTCATGGGCATACCGGCGGTAATAGGTGTTTTCAGTAAGCCCTGGTGGCGGATTATAAGCAGCGGATGCTGCGCCAGCTATCAGAAGGCTGTCGGCAAAGTTGGTAGTACTCTGATACCAGGAATAAGTGATGGTTCCATCGCCTCCGGCAGCATCCATGGCGTTTCCAATTTCGGAAGGATCGCCGTTATAGCAGATGGTTTCACCGGATGATTTGATAATGGCCAGATTTCGCCAATCCACTGAATAACCTGCACAGTCAGGGGTAAAAACATAGAATCTGAAAGTAACCGAAGTAATGTTATGATAAGATGCTCCGAGCGCCAGCGATTTTCTTACAGGCGCCTGATTGTCGCCCGCCGGCAGGATTTCATAAATCAGGTCGCTGGCAAATCCGTCGATACTGGAACGGATAAAATAACCGCGCGGATCAGACGAGCCGCCTTTGGCTACTTCAAAAACCAGCGAATTGAGGTCGACCTCTGTATCCGTGGTCGCATCAAGTGTAAAGTACGAATCATTAATGATGGCAAGAGTATAATTATAAGCGCCGCAGGCCGGGTAGGTTTCCAGAACATTTCCAAACCCGTCGTCACCAATATAATGATTGAACAAATTGGTAAAATCAAGAAAGGAGGTATCCAGTACAGGCTGGCTTTCTGAATAGGCGGTATTTTCGATAAACGGATACTTCACCAGTGTTTCGTTATCAATTACCCCGGGATTAAATTCAGGATACATATTCCAGCTTACCGAAACGGTATCGGAGTGGGCGCAGGTGTTTCCGTTTCTCCAGGAACGTATTTCAACCTGAGTTACAGAAGTAGTGGTTACCGAAGCTGCCGGTACATAATCGGTCCAGGTACTCCAGGAAATACCATCATGAGTTCTGTACTGCTGGCTGTCGATGCCATTTCCTCCGGACGATCCTGTCAATGTAGCCGAAACAAAATCGCCGTTACAAACATTGGCCTGATCGGGTGATTTCACCAATGTTCCGGCCACCGGTGTGGGTTCCATGGTGATTTTAACCACATTGGAAGTATCGGCTCCTGACCAGTCGGGCTTACAATCCACTCTTACTATCCGGCGGAACCAGGTAGTATCAGTAAGAGCGCCGGGCTGATATGTAGTATCAATGGCGCCTGAGATTACCGTAAATCCTGAACTTTCCGAGGTAGTACTCATTTCCCATCTGAATTCAAGATCACCGCTATGGCCGGAAGGCAGGGTGAGATTTTGGATTTCGGAAGGAATGGAATCCTGACAAACCGTTTCATCATTTCCTATTTCACCGCCATTAGCCGTATTGGTACAGGGCGCTTTCGGGTCGCCACCGTCCTTGTATTCATAAGCGCCGATATCAATAAGGGCTCCGGGACCTTTCGTAAATCCCTTGTCCAGTATCCGTTCGAAACCGGATCCTCTGATATCGTAAGGCTCATTATTAAAATCATTATTTCCGGCGTCTGCACAGGGTGAAATACCATAAATACGGTAATCGCCATTATCCGGATCAATCATCAGGGGATCGTCGGTAGTACAGTCTGTATAAGTAATTTCCCCAAATTCATCCACCACATCATGGTAACCATTCGAATAGCAGGAATTATTGAGTAAGAACGAACTGAAACCCTTTCCTCCAAATGGCATATAATATATCTGATTACCGCTGTCGGCAGCCGAATTACCCCAAATGATACAATTGTTGACATCAATAGCGGCCACTGTAGCTTGAATACCGCCTCCGGTACCTTCGGAAGAGTTACCGGTTATTGTAAGGTTGTTCAGGGTCGGCAGGGTATGATATCCTGCATACACTCCTCCTCCATAAATACCAGCTATATTATTGTATATCATGCAATTAGTTAGCATGGTATAATTGGATTCCCCTCTAAAATTTACACCGCCTCCTGCGATATCAGCATAATTATATCTGATTACACAGTTGGAGATATAGGGAGAGTTATTGTTCACATATATGCCCCCTCCGTTGGCAAGATTGGCTTTCCCATCATAAAGACTGTATCCCCCCTGAATGATAAATCCATCCAACCTTGCCGTGGAATCGAGATCCAATCCGTCTTCAAGGTGAACCACATGATACACATTGTCGGATGTGTTATCCCAGGGTTTTACAGAATAATCATCATCCTGGTTCATATCGCCGCTGAGTATGGTGGGATGATCAATGATGAAACGCTGGGACAGGTTGTCTTCCGTACCTGCAAATCCGCCATATACCGCCACACCGTTCGCCAGTTGGAAGGCAAAGTATTTATCGCCTTCATCGCCGACCATTTGGGTGGGTAGGTAAGTACCTTCAGCCACCCACACTTCATTCACACAACTTTCGCTGATGGCATCCTGCAGCATGGTACTGTCATAGGCATTATCCCAGTCGAGGCCGTCCATAAATCCGGCGCCGGTCATGGTGACATAGCGGCGCGAGGGGAGATTCACGGTAACTTCTATTATATTGGAGTACACCCAGCTGGCATCGCAGGTTACTTTGGCGCCCCGTCTGAACCAGGTAGTCTGGCTTACGGAAGAGGGCAAATAAGTATCGGTATCGGTATCAAAGATATCGGTGAAATCGGCATCTTCGAAATCCGGGTCATCCGGATCGACCAGGCTGTTCTGCCATTTGTATTCGAGGGTACCGTTATAGCCTGACGGAGCGGAACCATACATTTCATAAGGATCTTCACCCAGGCAGATACTGTATTCAAATTCAATGGTACCCGGATCGGTGGGATTGATACAGGGATCATAGGTGGCTTCAAGGTATACAGTAGTACTGCCATTTTTTGTGCCGGAGTTGGTATTGACTTCAAAATCTTTCCAACCGGGTGCATTGACGGGAACCGGCGATCCTGTTAAAGAGATACCGGATGTAACACTGGCAACCGGGATATGGTAAGACTGCCCGTACGTGCCGGTCACATTGTTAAAATCGAAGATAAAATGCTTTGAAACATCCACTTGTCCCTCAATCGGATCGTCAGTTATAATAGTGCCAGGGAAGAAATTCAGGCCGTAGGTTTTAATTTCTCCGGCATCGTTAAACATCCTGAACCTGATTTTACCAACATTAGGACTGTTGTAATTGGTTATAGTAAGAATTCCATTTACACCCAATATTCCCTGATTGTCGTCATCACTGAGGTCGAGTTCACCATAAGGGCCGATTATAACATTATTGTTATATTGTACATTCCCTATAGTGTAATCACCACCTTTTTTAACAACTTTAGTTACAGATGATGAGCCACTGAGATACAAGCCAAAAGGATGATGAACTGAAGCCGACAGGTTCAAATGCAGCGCCGAGCCGTTAAAAGGCACTATTGATCCTGCAAAATCCTGTAAATCGCCACTGATTTCAGGCGAAGCGGCAGATGTAACGCCAACGTGTATTGCTGCACTGGATGGAATGGAGGTTGAACTGAAATTTTGTGTAAAATTTCCGTCACTGAGATTTACTACTGAGCCATCATCGAGCTGGACGGTAGCTGCAAGATTCAATCCGCCCTCCATGTTTAACATAACTCCGTTTTTGGTCATCACCCGGTTAACTTTTGTGAATAACGTTTCATTGACGCTGTTCAGACTGAAAATAAATGGATCAATGCCATTGCCAATTTGAACCTTACCGCTGCTGGTCGAGTTGGCAGTGGTGAATAGCGGGCCGGGAGTGAATTTGTCCAGGATTACCAGTGTAGAAGTTCCATCCTGGAAATGTATTTCATTGTCGAAGGTACCGTCATCCAGGCTGTTGAAAAATCCGAAAGATTTATTGGCTTCAATAGTATTCACCTTCCCTCCTGCAAATGTTTTTCCGTTCAGGTCAACCAGATGATTGTTGCTGATGGAAGCATCTGCAATCTGAGTGTAATTTTTCTGAAGGGTGATGGTACCTGCTCCGGAGGATCCTGCCTGCAACAGTGCTTCCTGCCAGGTTAAACTTTTATTGGATTTGTCATCCTGAAATACCGGTTCGTCAACCGTAACCTTCCATATGCCTGCCGAGGGTTCAAAATCAGGATAGCAGTTACCATCATGGACTAAGCGTCGGAACCAGGTAGTTTCATTGAGCGTTCCCGGATCATAGGTGGCTGAGTTGCTGGAGGCCAGATCGACGGGAGTATTGAAGGTTTCATTGAGCGAACTTTGCCATTTGTATACAATGGCTTCATCGCCACCCGAAGCATCGGTTTCGCTGCCAATGGATGCAGCATCATCGCCTTTCCAGATGGTTTCGCCGGTGGTGGCAATGGCGCCGTGGGTGAAATCATCAAAGGTAATGGTATATGAATCCTGTGCCGGATCGCAGGGGCTGTTGGTGACTGTCATAGTGAGGGTTACCGTTTTGTCAGGTACTTCGGAGACATTTGAAAAACGCAGATTATCAATTGCACAGTAACCACCATTAACAGTTGTACTAATTGTTACAGATGTAATAGGAGTTTCAGAAATATAACCAACGAAAGAATTGATGAAGTAGTCTGCAGGTGTAACTGTGATGGGCGCCGGTTCATCATTTCCGTTAAAGTCTATAGTAATATCTCCTGCTAAAAAATATTCAAAAATATTATCGTTAAAGAAATTTGCCCCAAAGCAATTAACTTCAGAATTAAAAATTAAAGTTAAAGTTTCTCTTTCATTTTGAGTACTTAAAGCCTGACCATAATCAGAATCCTCAGTAAGACGATATAAATACCCGGCTGCAACAGAGAACGTGTAATCATAAACTCCCGTTGATCTAATTAACGTATTTGCATTAACTTCTTCCAACGAACTAAAATCATCAAGAGTAACCACAGCACCTCCTGATGTTGCGGCATCATTCCATAAATCATAATCAGTAAATGTCCCTGTTGTGAATGAGGTTCCCTTAATATAAGTGGGTGTCAAAGTGGTTTCATTTTCTAAAGTACCCCCGCCGTTGTGTGTCCACAGAATATCGCCATAGGTTGCTGTGGCTTCTCCATCCTGCAAGGTATAGGAGTCGCCTTCACAAAGCCAGGTAGGACCGCCTGCATTAGCTGTAGGAGGTTCATAGACAGTTACCATCCATTCACCGGCAGATTCTTCCGGAATGGTATTACAGGTTTCATCCCAGGCCGTTCGTCGGTAAACCGTTGATTTTGTAAGTCCGGGTGGAGGGTTATAGGAAGCTCCGGTTGCCAGTGGAATGTCCTCATATTCTTCGACCTTTTTAGAAACAATCTCCTTTTTTTGCCACTGATAATTGATAGTTCCGTTTCCACCCGAGGCTACAATGCTGTCACCTATTTCCACCGGATCATCCCCGCTGCAGATGGTTTCTCCGATTGTATGAATGGCTCCCGGATTAAAATCCTCATAAACTGTTATGGTAGCTGTATCCGAATACACAAGATCACAATCGCCCTTTTTCACCACAACTCTGAATTGCGTAGTTGTAACCAGGTTTTTGACAGTCATGGTATCATAGGTATGGGTTATCGGGATAATATTACTCCAGTTGTTATCAGTATATTCCCATCGAACAATTTCGTTTTCGTAACCTGACAGGGTGAGTAAAGTAGTGTTGGTTCCATAGCAAACGGAGGCGGAACCGGCCAGGGTTCCTCCCACCGGACCCGGATTAACGGTGATCTGCACCACATTCGATTCAGCAGCACCGTCCCAGTTGGTTTTGCAATCAACCCGCGCCACCCGTTTCAGCCAACAGGTAGAGGTAACGGATGCGGGTGCATATTCATCGGTATCGGTACCGGCTATATCCGTAAATCCGCTGACGCCATCAGTATACGATATCTGCCACTTGTATTCCAGGGTACCCGTAAATCCGGATGGGTATTGGTTATTGGTAATTGTGTCAGCGCTTTCCCCTGTACAGACAGTCTGATTATCAGCGATTTGTCCGCCATTGTCAGGATTCACACATTCCTCGCCCAGGGCAAAATAGCTGAATGAATTAAAAGCGCTGCTATTAGTATAATTGGGTGAGGTGCTTTCGAAGGCAGAAATGGTCTCTCCGTCCTTTTTAAGAATGACAACCGGTGTTTCGGGTGTGTACCCGGTTGGGTCAAGGGTCACGAAATACTGATAGTTGCTGCCACCGGTCTGGGTGATGTTCCATTGCCGGCCAGTAGTCATTAGGCTGACATCGTCAGGCAGGGTGCCGATAATGGCAGTTTCAAACTGTTCGGCTGTAACCAGACTGGTTCCGGTAAGTTGTGTATATTGTAAAGTTATTGGGCGGTAATTTCCGCCTTTGCCAATGGGAAAGATTTTAGTGGCCAGGCTGCTGAAAGTCTGAGCCAGTCTGCCTTCCACATACTTTGAGGAGGCCGCATTGGTGATGATACCTGCCGGGCCCATGGTCAGCAGGTTGGTACCGGTTGCAATTTTTCCATTTTGGAAGTCGAGGGTGCCGGTAACCGTAAGGTTGGCGCCGAGAGTTATTCCGGCGGTGTTATCGACCGTAAGGGAGTTAAGCGTTATAGCGCCTCCCCCGCCGATTTCGGCAGCGCTCGTACCTTTGAATTTCAAACTTTCACCTCCACCGATAAAAGTACCGTTGTTGGTGAAGCCCCCGTCTTTCAGCACGATGTTGACATCTCCCGAAGCATTCAGGTTTACATTGCTGATTTTCAGCCCCTGAGCCTGCAGAGAATAAACCTGCAGCAAAGGCAGCAGCATCAGGATAAGAACCTTCCAGGCCAACCGGGAATTGATCTTGTTGATTAATAGTGTAGAATTTTTCATTGTGATGTATTTATGATTATTGTATTTTTCTTAAGAATTACCAGAGGTCGTGCCACTCAGTACCATCGTAACATCGCGCCTTGTTTGAGGTTGCATCGAAGTAAATATCTCCTTTGGCAGGCGAGGCCGGTGTGGTAGTGGGCTCCAGACGCATAACATCTGATACATGAAGTTTTCTGGCTGGTGTTGAAGTGCCAATGCCTACATTTCCTTCTTCAGAAATATAAACGGAATTGGTAGGTGCGCCTGGTTTTATACGGAAAGGCATGGTGGAACCGGCGGTAACATCGCGTACGAAAAAGTTGGCATCATTTCCCCCCACATCCCAGGTTTGAGCGGGATATCCGCCCAAGGTATTCTGGTCAAGACGTACAGTCGGTGAATCACCCTGTACAATGTGAATACTTCTGACCGGCGACGATGTTCCCATTCCCAGAAAACCATTGCTGGCAAGGTAAAATGAATTGGTGGGGGCTCCGGCTATTACTTTAAAGGGAACTTTGGTACCTGTCAGGTCTTCGATGGCAAAATAATTGGCGCCACCGCCTATAGATTCATTGGCCACAAGCTGCCAGTCATTAGCCGGAAAACCCTCAGTGATGCTGGTATCATCGAATTTAATCCGCAGGTTGTTTTCTTTGAGGATCATAGTGGCAAATCCAAAGCTTTCTCCGGCAACTATATCATAACCGATCCCAAGACTGCCTGTGGTTATTACATCTGTATTGGCAAAATAATCTGAGTTAATCAGGCTCCAGAGTAATCCTGAGTAACTGATTGAACCCGTTCCCAGTACCTGTTCTGCTCCTGTATTGTCACGATATTTGAATACTCCGTTTCCGGTACTCTGATCGTAATATAATAAACCGGGAGTGTCGGCGCCTGACTGGCCACCTTTATACAGGATTCCGCCCTGCACATTCAAAGGAGCGGTTCCCATTTGTTCGGGCATTTCAGCCCCAATTCCTACTTTTCCGGCAGAATACGCAATATCATTTCCGCTTTGTACCCAGAAATTTTGCAGGTAAGCCCATTGGGTTCCCGTGTAGTAATAAAAACCGGCGCTTCCATCGGTTTGGAAAACCAACAGTCCGGTGGCAGGACTGGAAATTCCGGTACGTTGTCCGGAGGTCATCCGGGGTATCAGGATTCCTTTTTCTGTTGAACTCACATCCAGCATGGCGCTGTTGTCGGGTTCATTGCCGCTGGCGTTGATGGCCACGCCGGTTTGGGCAAAGCTTTGAAGGGTCCAAAACAAAGCCGCGGTAAATAAGAGTAATTTGTTCGTTGACATGTTGAAATTATTTATTGGTTGATTATTATTTTCCTAAGGGTACTTTTCCTGTTAAATTGGGTAAGTTAAAGTTTCCTCCAGGACCCGGGGTACCTCCATAGGCGTTTCCGATCACAGCATAAAGACTTTGATATGAAGAAATCAAAAGAGATTGTCCCTTGCACTCCATAAAATTGGTTGGAATGGTGTTGGTTCCTCCGGCAAACAAAATGATTTCTCCGATAAAATGTTCCGACATGTCACCATTAGGGTACAGCCCACTGACACAAATAATATATCTCAGCTGCAGTGTGGAGATAGAGCTTCCGGCATTTTGCCAGGTGGCGTTTCCACTGCCGTCGGTGGTGAGTACCTGTCCATTCGTACCTCCGCTGCCAGCGGGTTTTATATTCACCGTTCCGTTGGAAACCGATAGTCCGTTGCTGGCAGACAAGGAAGTAAAAGCGCCTGAGGAGGCAGAAGTGGAACCAATTGTACCCGGTGCAGCCCAGTTGATGCGGGCATTATCAAAAGTGCCTGAGGTAATTTTTGAAGCGCTGTGGTTTGCGATATAAGTTTCAGCAATGGCGGTACCCTGCCATATTCCGGTGGCAATAGTACCAAGAGTAGTAATGTTTGCCGAGCCTGCCCAGGTGGTGAGGGCGGTATTTTCAACATTGCCAAGGCCCACATCCGCTTTGGCCAGGGTTTTCCATTCGGGAATGGTGGCATCAGTTTTCATGGTTAATACCTGGCCGGCTGTACCTTTTACCAGCCTGGTTCCGGTTCCGCCGGTTCCGCCATAAATGAGGTCGCCGGCTGCACTCATGGGCGACAAAGCATCAAACGCGGCAATTTTTGTGGTTGCACCAGTTCCCCCTTTGGCCAAGGCTATGGCTGTTGCATTCCAGGTTCCGGAAGCAATGGTTCCCAGCGTGGTTATGTTTGAGGAGCCCGTCCAGGTGGAAAGGGCAGTGTTTTCGACATTAGCCAGACCAACATCTGATTTGGTTAAAGCCGACCATGATGTTGTTCCGTCACCGGCGGTCTTCAGAAATTGCCCGCTGGTTCCTCTCACAGTCGGAAATGTGATGCTTGTGCCAGTTCCGTTTCCATTCAGCGTAAGCGAACCGCCAATGGTGGTGTTGCCGTTTTTCAGCAAGGTCAGGGCGTTACTTCTGCTGGCATCAGCAGTGCCATTTCCAACGGCAAAAAGCCGGTCAGTGGCAATATAGCTGGATGCATTTCCAGCACCCACCGTCGCATATAATCCAAGCACAGTTTCGGCATACGATTGGGCTGTGTTCCCCAAGCCACCTCCAACAAACGAAAAATTGCCACCTGCTGAATTGGCATTGCCACCTGCAACACAAGCTCTCGCCCCTGCCACCTGATTACCTTCGCCACCAACCACTGATGAATACCAGCCTGAGGCGATATTACCAGATCCTCCCCCTATGAAAGACCGGTAACCGCTTACGGTATTATAGTATCCTCCAACAATAGCTGCATCCGTTCCGGTAACTTTATTTCCCTGACCACCAACCACTACCGAAAAACTCCCATCCTGAACCGGAAATGATACATTACTTATCTCATTACAATTACCACTCAGCACTGCTGAACGAAAACCGCCTGCTACCTGTGTATTGAAGGCTCTGGTACTTTGCAGGTCGATGGCATAGGTACCCCTTTCATTCCCTCCGACAGCAGTGCCATCAGGTTGTTGGGTTAAAAGTGCGCCGTTCCCTTTGGGTTGAATAACCAGGTCAACATTGGCGGCGGCATTCTCCGGCTTTAGTGCAACACCGGTTCTGGCATTAAACTGATAATTGCTTTCGCTGAAATTAACCAATGAAAGGTTTTTCCAAACTGTCCCGTCGAAGTAATAAAACCCCACAGTCCCGTCATTCTGATAAACCAGCAAGCCATTTGCGGGGGATGCAATGGCCGTTCGATCAGCTTCGGTCATTCGGGGAATAAGGATACCCTTTTCAGTTGAACTTACATCGAGCATGGCGCTGGTGTCGGGGTCGTTTCCTGTGGTGTTGATGGCTACTCCGGTCTGGGCATAGGTTTGGATGCCGAGGAGCAGAAAGGTTGCGAAGAGAAGAAGTTTACGTTTCATTTTGATTAAAAAATATTATTTCAGTCCTTGAAGTATTTAATTTGAAAATTGCTTAGTCCCTGATACACCTTACAGAAAAACCGGATGTAAAAGGGGAAGTGTAATTGGTAACATCTGTTCCATTGGTTGACATACTGGGGCTCCAGGATAATGTACCTGTACGCTTTGTTGAAGACCACCAATATCCCATACTTCCCAGGAAGGCAAATTGACCAGCGGTGTAATAACGGTCACCACCTGGTAATGCATTAAAACCGAATTGGTCTGTTGCGCCGGTATTTGGGCTGTTCCATCTTGGATGTGCATCTGGATCTGTCCTTGTACTTTTCAGTTTGCCACCTGCAATGCTTCCTCCACCCAGAAAGTTAAACAATGTGTTCCATTCGGAAATGGAGGGAACATGCCAACCGACAGGGCAGATGTTTTTTTGGCCGTTGACGGCAGTGTCAACAACATACCAATTGTAAAGCGCTCCATAAACAGCGCCATAGGTTTCGAAATTGTTGCCGTACCAGGCATAGGCAGGCGTTGTTGATCCTACCCATTCAGTTGCGTCGGTAACCATTGGTATTTCAGTGTTATCATTGTATTTAGTGGTTTTTAGGTTTTCATCCATCCAAAGCTGATTGCCTATTCTAACAACATGATAATTATTACTGTCAGCATCGAAAATCTTATATGCACCTGTTTTGATAAGCATATCCTCAAGGACTGTCAATTGGGCTTTAAGGGCATCAACATAGGCTTTGGTAGCTGCATCCTGTATATCTGTAGGGTCTGTTACATTTTTTATCTGACCCTGTGCGACGACATTACCATCACCTTGAATGCTGAAAAGTTCGGTTGATGTGGTTGCTGATGTCGCCCCATAGAATTTAAAATTACCGGTTGTGCTTCCCAGTTGAAAACGAAGCGCATCGTTGTTAAGGCCAAAACCTGTAAACTGGTGGTCGTTATCGGCGGCAATGTATAAGACTATTTTCCTGTTTGACAAATTATTGCCCAAGTCAAGTGTGGCTTTGGGAGCGGTTGTTCCTATGCCTACTCTGCCGTCGCCGGCAAATACCACCCTGGCGGTTGATGATGAAGTGCCAGACCTGAAATATAGCGCTTCTTCTCCCCAGTCTATATAGGCATTACTGCCGGTCTGATGTAACCTCAGCCTGTTTCCGGCATCGCCTGCCACACCGATCCAGTAGGATTGTCCTGAAGGAATAAGCACACTGCCGTTTACTGCCAGCTTTTGGGAGAAGTCGGTAGTGCCGATTCCAATGCTGCCCGAGTTATAATAAATGTTTGAAGCACTGTTAGCCCACTGGCTGCTTATCAGGCCGTCTAATTTGGCTTTGTCAGCAGCGCTCATAAATCCGTCTGAAGACGGGGTAGCATTCACCGGTTTGCTTGTAAGAAGGTTATAGTCAAGACCGGTGCCCACAAATTTCCAGGTTGATTGAAAATAGTAAAATCCGGCAGCATCATCCGTTTGAAAAATCATCAGCCCTTCGGCAGGCGCAGCTATTGAGTTACGCTCTGCCCCAGTCATACGCGGTATGAGCATCCCTTTACCGGTACTGCTTATATCCAGCATAGCGCTGTTGTGAGGTTCATCGCCGGTATTGTTGATGGCTACACCTGTTTGGGCAAGGCTTTGCAGATAAATAATCAGAATGCCTGTTAAAATTAATAGTTTAATTTTCATTAATTTTTAGGGTTCTATGTTTTCATCATCAGAAAGATCGAATCGCACGAACATAAATTGGCAGGTTTTTAGGCAATACAAACTCAGCACCATTCGGGAAATAGATGCTTTTTGCATGCGAAGAACTGTATTCGGTTGAACACCAATAGGCATCGGAAACAAAACCACCAATCAGGGATTTGTTAAGATACAATTTGTTCAGTTCACCATAACTGGGTAAATACCAGTCATGATATCCATTCAGTACAAGGTCATTACATATCCTGGCTGCAATACCTTCTGTATTGCAACCGGCAATAATATCCAGCATATTCTGATACCCAGTTCCCAAATCAGTTCCGTCAGCGCCAGGTATCAAAGTCTCCATACAGCCCCAGGTCAAAGTGACGTTATGATCGGCCGGAGCGGCAATAATACCGTGACTGACACTGGCATCATATCCCGGATCTCCGGGTTGTAAAAGATAGGCAACAATACCTCCCTGGTAATGGTCGCCAATTTGCACGGTATTGAGATGTTCATCATACACCCAGGTTGGAATACCCCTGACAAATCGAAGAATTTGCCCGCTCTGTCCCGCAGCTACTGTTACCCAGGCAGTCCCGTTCCAGTATTGCATCTGGCCGGGAGCGGTGCCGGGTTCCTGTGCATTGGCCCATGACGTGGTTCCGTTTGCATTGGTTTTCAAAAACTGCCCGCTGGCACCTCTGGTTTCAGGGAATAAATAGCTTGTATTTGTTCCATTGCTATTTATTGTTAACGTGCCGCCGATGGTGGTGTTAGCGTTTTTTAATATCGAAAGTGCATTGCTCCGGCTTCCAGTGGAACCGTTCCCAACCGTAAAAAGGCGGTCAGTAAGAACAAAATGGTCCGGATCACCAGAAACCGTTGTGGCACCTATCCCAAAAACGGTTTCGAAATAGGACTGTGCCGAGTTATTGCCGCCACCCACCAATGAACCACCCCCGGATGCAGTATTTGAAGAACCTCCTGCGATAAATGAATGATTCCCGGTGGCTGTGTTCAGAATACCACCGCCAATAAACGAACTGGTTCCGCTTGCTGTGTTTCCTTTTATGACCCAGGTATTCAGAGGAACATTAAAAAATGAACACCCCCCGCCGACCACGGCCGCATTGAGTCCGGAGGCTTTATTACCCATTCCCCCAATCAGCAGGGAGAAATCGCCGCTGGCTACCTGGTCTGAAACCTCCCGGTTTCGTTGCCAGTCGATGGCGTATTTTCCACGGTTATCGCCACCCGAAACCAAACCATCCGGTTGTTGGGCAAGGAAAGCGCCAGTGCCTTTTGGTGAAATTACTACATCAACATCTGATTCGGAAAGAGCCGGTTGCAGGGATACACCGGTTTTCAGATCATAGTTAAAATTATGATCGATGAAATTGACCAGTGAGAGATTTCTCCAGGCAGCGCCATCGAAATAATAAAACCCTTCTGTGACATCGGTCTGATAAACCAGCAGTCCTTTGGCCGGCAAAGCAATGGCTGAACGTTCTGCTTCGGTCATCCTGGGAATGAGTATTCCCTTTATGGCAGAGCTTACATCCAGCATCGCACTGGTGTCGGGCGCAGCGCCGGTAGCGTTGATGGCTACACCGGTCTGGGCGAGGGTTTGCAGGCTGAGAAGCGCTGCAATTGCTAAAAAAAGTAGAATTTGTTTCATTTTTCCCTGATTTATAAATTATTTTCCTGAATAAGATTGGGAATTAACCAGCCGGTCCAGCTTTTCTGACAATTCGGCAAATTTTTCCATTATCTCAATATGCAAGTTATGAGAGGAAGCGAGTGCCGCTTTCAATGCTTTAATTTCTTGCTGAAGGCTGCTGATCATCATTTCCTGCTCTGCCGTTCTTTTCTCAAGCCCTTTTATGGCGATATAGGCTATTCCATCCACATCGGCAGTAGCCAGCAGGGTGTCGCAACCAATCCTTCCAACCCCGTCAAAACCGAAGGTGGAATGCCATTCCTGAGCCATGGCTCCGTAATGCCGGAACAACTCTTTCTGCTGGCCTTTATAATTCCAGCTTCCTAAGCGTAAATTCCTGAAGGATATCAAAATGCTTTCTTCGTCAACACATTTATAATTCTCCTTCCTGGTTGAATCGGAAATGGTTGACCAGCTGTTGCCATTGGCCGGCAGGAGTACCCCGGCAGATAAGTCGGATTTGGTGTAGAATTTATACCCCCCTGCAAAACGGGTCATGAACTGGTTTTGGGCGTCGGCCAGGGTTGGGGTGGTTGTAGACATATCGCCGATCATGACTGTACCCGGCTTACTATTGGTATTCAGATAGTTACCGTACAGCACAGCCGAATTATTCCCACTGGCTGTGTTGAATCCGCCACCCAGTACGGCCGCCATAATTCCGCCGGCTGAATTCATGGTGCCTCCTGAAATAACAGAGTACTCTCCATGGGCATTATTGGAATAACCTCCATTTACCGTGGCATACGCAGCACCGGCATGATTCGACCGGCCGCCGCTCACTGCGGAATAATCTCCCGATGCCGAATTGCCGGCTCCCCCGCTGATCACCGAATAATTTCCGGCAGCTACCTGACCGGCTTCAGTTCGGGCGGTTTGCAGATCCACCCCGTTTTTCCCCCGGCTGCTGCCTCCAGATTTTGTTCCGTCGGGTTTTTGGGTCAGCAATGCGCCGGCCCCTCTGGGCGAAATCACAAAATCAACATCCGGGGCAATATAGTTGGCCAGTAAGATGATACCGGATTTGGAGTCGTAATCATAGCTGTTTTCGGAAAAGCTGGTGAGACCTTTGTAAGGCGTATACCAATAGGTACCCCCTGTTCCATCGCTGACCAGCATTTGTCCGTTGGTACCTCTGTAGGCCGGAAAATAGAAAGTGTTTCCGGGTATCAGTTTGTTGACGGTTAACTGGCCGCCCACTTTGGTATCGCCGGTACTAAAAACTGAGAAGGCATCGCTTCTGTATTCGGCATATCCGTTCCCAATGTTAAAAATCCGTACAGATGGCGCTGCATCGGGAGGCGTACCCGCCAGCGACAAAGTAGAATACATTCCGATTACTGTTTCACCAGGGTTAGCGGCAGTATTGCCGATTCCTCCTGCAATGGAATAATCACCGCTGGCCGTATTGGCAGTACCGCCAATAACCGTGGAACCAGTACCACCGGCCGTATTTTCATTTCCACCTGAAATGACTGCCTTTGCGCCACTGGCAACCTGGGAGGCTGATGTTCTGACAGTCTGCCAATCAACGGCATTGGCACCTCTGTTGTTCCCTCCGGCCGAGGTTCCACTGGGTTGGTGTGCCAGAACGCCTCCTTCCCCTTTCGGTGAAATTACCAGATCAACATGGGCTGCTGCATTGGTGGCCAGAAATTTAACCCCTGTTTTTGACGAATAGGTATAATTGCTCTCTGTGAAATTGGTCAATCCGGTATAAGGATTGGCCCATTCGGGGGCGGTGGCGCCGGTATTCATTCTCAATACCTGGCCGGCGGTTCCTTTGGCCAGTAATGAGGTGGTTCCGGAAGCGGTCTGGTAGGGCATGGAACCCTGAGCGCCTCCGGCAATATGGGTAGCGGTGGTGGCAGTGGTGGCATTCCCGGATAACGTGGCTGTAATGGTTGAGGCTGAAAAATTGCCTGAACCGTCCCTGGCTACAATGGCATTGTTGGTATTCGCTGATACGGCCGTAGTGGCTGAGTTGGATACCTTTCCCGAAGTCGAAATGACAGCCAGGTTGGCATCGGTAATACCGGCTGTTCCCGACAGGTTGGAATTGGTCAGGCCTGAGATGGTATTGGAGGCAGCTGCAATGGTTTTATTGGATAATGTCTCGTTACCTGCCAGAGTTGCCAGTGTTCCTGAGGTGGGCAGCGTTACCGAGGTAGTATTGGTGGATGTCAGCGTAGTGCTGTAGGCTCCGGAGGTAATCAGATTTCCTCCCAGGGTGATAGTTTTTCCGGTATTGGCCACTCCGGTTCCTCCATTGGCCCCGGCAACAATACCGGTTACATTGGTGGCATTTCCTGATAAAGAGGCTGAGATGGTACCAGCCGAAAAATTTCCGGAACCATCCCTGGCTACAATGGCATTGACCGAATTGGAGGAGGTAGCAGTAGTGGCAGAATTAGATACCTTGCCGGCAGTGGAGATGGTAGCCAGGTTGGCATCAGTAATGCCGGCAGCTCCCGACAGGTTGGAATTGGTCAGCCCGGTGATGGTATTGGATGCTGCGGCTAGGGTCTTGTTGGTCAGCGTTTCGGTTCCGGCCAGGGTGGCCAAAGTTCCTGTGGTGGGTAGCGTAACTGACGTAGTATTCGTTGCTGTAAGCGTAGTACTGAAAGCTCCGGATAAGGTAAAGTTTCCGCCCAGGGTGATGGTTTTCCCGGTATTGGCAACGCCGGTACCCCCGTTGGCTCCGGCTACAATGCCGGTAACATTGGCCGCTGTTCCTGAAACGTTTCCGGTCAGATTTCCCGAAAGATTGCTCCAGCTCAGGGTACCACTGCCATCCGTCAGCAGATACTGGCCGTTAGAACCTCTGGTTGAAGGAAATACGGAGCTGGTAGAGCTGCCGTTTCCATTGATGGTAATAGTCCCGCCAATAACAACATTTCCACTTTTCAGGACGGTGAAAGCATCGCTTCTGGCGCTTTCACTGATCCCGTTGCCAATAGCCAGAATGCGATCGGTGGCAACGAACACAGTAGGGTTTCCCCCGGCCAGGGTGGAATACAGTCCCAGCGCCGTTTCACCCCACGATTGAGCCGTATTGCCTTCGCCGGCTACGAATGAGGATTTTCCCGAAGCCATGTTGTTTACACCGCCGCTTGCCGCTGAAAAATTTGCAGTGGCATTATTAAAATAGCCCCCGTTTACGCAGGATGCAAAACCGCTGGCCACATTGGAATTACCCCCGCCAACCGTGGCAAAATTGGAACTGGCTGTATTGGCGGAACCGCCGCTTATGGTTGCTAAATAATGGCTTGCCAGATTGTTGAACCCGCCAACAACCGTGGAATGGGACCCGGAAGCTGTATTACTGGAACCGCCTCCTATAAATGCATTTTCACCGCTGGCAACCCTGTCGGCGGTAGATCTTGATTTTTGGAAATCGACAGCGCCGGCGCCCCGGTTGTTACCTCCCGTTGCGTTTCCGTCGGGCTGTTGAACCAGGACAGCGCCCGCCCCCTTGGGCGACAAGACCAGGTCCACATCGGTAGCAACATTGGCCGCCTTAAGCTGAACCCCGGTTTTTGAACTGTAAGAATAGTTACTTTCGTCAAAATTAACCAGCGCCAGGTTGGTCCATGCAGCGCCATCATAATAATAAAATCCTTTGATACTGTCGGTCTGGTAAACCAGTAGTCCTGTGGCCGGAGTTACAATGGCTATCCTTTCAGTATTGGTCATTCTGGGAACCAGCAAACCCTTAACCGTTGAACTCACATCCAGCATGGCGCTGCCATCGGGATCATCACCGGTGGAATTAATGGCTACGCCGGTCTGGGCAAAGCCCGAAACAACAAAAAGGGAAAAGGAAGCCAGAATAAATAACAGTTTTTTCATCTTTTATTTAGTTATAATTAAAACTCTCATCATGGTACATTCATTTATTTGATTAATCCCTGATACAGCGTACTGAAAATCCGCTACTTTTAAAATGATGACTGAATACCTCAGCAAAATATGCGTTGAATTCGAAGCGGTGAGCCAGGTTGAGTTCGGAAGAAGTAGTGCTCCAGATTTTGCCGAACCTGCCCGTGTCCTCGAGGTTTCCGAGGTATGAAATGCCCCCGGCCTCATGTAATTTTAATACCGACGCGTAAGTATCGTTAACATTATTCCAGCCGCCATTGCTGATGGCATTGTTCCACTCCGCCCTGGTTGGTATCCGCCATCCGGCGCCCAATTCGAGGGCACAGGGGTCGTTTTCGGGGAGCCAGTCACAGTCCTCTTCAATGCTGGTAATCCAGGTTGTGTTGGGTGTCCGGGTAGTACCATCATGCTTATAGCCCTGTTTCCGGTTGAATTGCCAGTACCAGCCGGCAGAAGCCTCGGTGGCATCGGTGGCTGAAGTTGCCTGGTTTGTTGCACCCAGATTTTGGGTAATGGCACATTTGTAACCACCAAAAAGACTGGTTGATACAGTGCCATAGTTCACAGTTTTGTCAACAGGTGCAACCCCCTGTGCAGCAAGGTGACTGATGGATAATGAAGGACCGCTGCAGGCATATTGAATGGCGAACACATCCAGCCTTTCCACACTTTCACAGTCATTCACTGTCTGTGTGGCAAAATAGTGCACCGAATCGGCAAGTATGGTGGTGGTTGGCAGCACATTGCCTCCTTCGGCTTCATCGTACCAGGTGATGGATGTTCCGGTAACCGTGAGCGAAGCCAGGGTTTGTCCGGCGTAGAAGCGCTGAACGGGCTCTCCGGCGGGTGCAGGCGCAGGTGTACAATCGCGGATACAGCGCACCGGATAAGCATTTGCTTTCTGGTTTGCCGACATTTCGCTTGAAATATCGGTGAATTCGAGGCTCCATCCGTTATCTAAGCTGCTTTCATCCGAACTCCATATCAGCCCGCGGCTTCCGCGCTGGTTAAGGTTACCGTCGGCAGCATTCAGCCAGCCAGCCATGTGTATTTTATATCCTGAATTGTAAACATTGGCAGCGTTAGCCCAACCGGCTTCAGCCGCCGTCCATTCTTCCCGGGTAAGGATGCGCCAGCCTTCGCCCATTTCGAGCGCACAGGGGTCTTTTGCGGTTTCCCATGTTGAACTTTCGTTGTCGGAAGAAGTATTCCAGGTTGAATTTGGGATGCGAAGCATTCCATCATGGGTATATCCCTGTTTCCGGTTGAATTGCCAATACCAGCCGGCAGCCGCATCATCGTAATCCATAGGGGCGGTAGCCTGTTCATGGGCTCCCAGGTTTTGACCAATGATGCATTTACTGCCGCCAAACAAGGTAGTCTTGATGGTTCTGTAGCTTATGTCTTTGTTAACCGGGGCTACACCATCCAATTCTGAATGAATAACAGCGAGGAAATTTCCGCAATGAAATAATCGCGCGGTTACATCCAGGCGGTCGGTGCTTTCGCAATCGCCAATGGTTTGACTGGCATAGTAATGAATGCCGTCAACGAGCTTTGTATCATCGGGCAAAACACTGCCACCATTCAATGAAGCGTACCATTTAATTGCGGTTCCCCTCACTTTGAGGTCGCTCACGGTCTGGTTATAGTAAAAAGCTTGTACTTCGCGTCCGGTCGGGGTTGTGGGAGGGGTGCAGTCTTTGATGCAACGGAGGGGAAAAGCGGTTGATTTATAGGACACAGAAAAAGCTGTTAATGAATTTGACAACCCGAACAATTCCCATGCCTTATCATCTGTATGCTGGGTTGAACTCCAATAAAGCATAGTTTCGCCGCGGAGGCCAAGGTTGCCGTAGTCGTAGGATAACCTGCCGGCGGCATGCAGTTTGAAATCCGAGTCGAATGCCTGATAAAAATTTCCCCAGTTGAGGCTGTTATCGAGGGTTTCCCATTCCGAATGTGTGGGGATGCGCCAGCCGGAACCAAGTTCAAAAGCACATGGGTCGTTGGCTTGCATCCAGTCGGATGATTCGCTGACCGGATAAACCCAGGAACTGTTGGGTGTGCGGGTTGTTCCATCATGTTTAAAGCCCTGTTTGCGGTTAAATTGCCAGTACCAGCCGGCAGCGGCTTCAGTATTATCATTGGCAGTGGCAGGCTGAACGGAAGCGCCAAGATTTTTCGTGATGACGCATTTTGAATTTCCAAACAAAGGGGTTGAGAAGGTTTCATAAGTGGTGGTTTTATCCACCGGGGCCACACCTCCCGACGCCAGGTGGTTGATGGTTAAATCGGCGCCACAGTTGAATCCGGCCGGGAGAATTTTTCCATAAACATTCAGTGTTCCGGTAGATACCCGCTGACCTTTGCTGTTTACGAAATCAGAACCCGATGAGGCTACCTTGCCATACCGTGTTACTCCCTGAGCGTAAATAAAACCTGCCATAAAAAGCAGCATCACCAGGAGGAGCACCTTTTTCACCTGAATAATTTTTTTCCTATTCATAGAAATAATCCATTTGAATTCTGTCGCCGGCGGTGAGCGGATAATTACCATTACTTTCGGGAATATAGGTCAGCGTGGCGCCGCTTACAGTGTAGGCGGTATTGCTGATTCTGATTCCGTTGATAAAGAGCTTTACCTTGCTGTTGGCCGATGGCGTTTGCGATAAGGTGAAACTGGTCTGGGAAGCGGTGGCTGAAAACTGGTCAGCTGCTTCATGGATGGTTGCATTTTGCCAGGAGATGTTTCCGCTTCCGTCGGTTGTGAGCACCTGCCCGCTGGTGCCTACCGAGCTGCTGATCAATCCTGTTGCACTATTCAGCATAACGCCCGCCGTGCTTAATGCAGGTATCACCACTTCACCTGTACCTTTTATCCTTAACAATTCATCAGACGTGGTGGTTGATGATCCTGCATAAAAAACATGGCTATCCGTAGTTCCGGGCAACTGATAACGTAAAATATTGCTGTTGACACCAAAGCCATAAAAATTATGGTCGTTGTTTGTGTTTTGCCACAATACAATTTTACGGTTTATTACTGAATTGCCAAGTTGTAACTGGGCATTGGCTGTAGATGTCCCAATACTCACATTACCAGTGTTATAGTAAATGTTTGAGCCACTTGTTGTCCATTGACTGCTCACTAGTCCGTCCAATTTTGTTTTATCGGCAGCGCTCATGCTACCTGGTGCGCTTGTAGTGGCTGCCGAAATTGAAATGGCAGGCGCATTTCCACCTGACGAAACAATAGGCGCCGTCCCGGTAACTCCTGTTACTGTTCCAGACGCTGGTGTTGACCACTGTGGAGCTGTTGCTCCTGCATTCATGGTTAAAACTTGTCCGGCAGTTCCTTTCGCCAGCCGGGTTCCTGTTCCGCTGGTTCCGCCATAAACCAGATCGCCTGCTGTAGTCATTGGCGATAAAGCATCGAAAGCGGCTGTTTTTGTAGTGGCTCCGGTTCCTCCTTTGTTGAGGGCAACGGTGGTTCCACTCCAGGTTCCGATGGAAATGGTTCCGAGAGTTGTAATATTTGAAGAACCCGCCCAGGTTGAAAGTGCTGTGTTTTCAACATTTCCCAAACCAACATCACCATTAACAAGTGAAACCACCCCTGTTTTTCCGGCAACGGAAGTAACGGGCGCAGCAGGAATAGTTGTCCAGTTTAACGAACCGGCTGTGGATCCTGCAGTAAGCACTTTCCCGTTGTTTGTTATACTGGTGGCCGGCACATGCAAATTCCCATCGCCGGTGGGATGCGTGTAATTGTTGGCATTGGCTGCAATGCCATCCAGTTTTGTTTTATCCGCTGCGCTCATGCTACCGGCAGCACTACTTGAAGCTGGTGAGATGGAAATATCCGGAGAGTTTCCACCAGATGAAACAATCGGTGCTGTTCCGCTAACACCCGTAACTGTTCCTGTTCCGGCATTTGTCCAACTTATAATTCCACTTCCGTTTGTTGTGAGTACTTGCCCGCTAGTCCCGATCGAACTACTGAGAGTACCTGTAGCATCATTCAGCAGAACACCCGACGTACTTAACGCAGGTATCACCACTTCACCTGTACCTTTTATCCTGAACAATTCATTTGATGAAGAACTTGAAGAACCCGCATAAAAAACATGACTATCCGATGTACTTAATACCTGAAAACGTAAAGTGTTGATATTTATCCCTAAGCCATAAAACTGATGGTCATTATTTGTAATCTGGTACATTACCATTTTCCGGTTCATCAAAGCATTACTAAATTGTAACTGACCATTGGTAGTTGATGTGCCAATACCCACATTACCTGCATCATAGTATATGTTGGCGCCACTTGTAATCCATTGACTGGCTGCTGTTCCCCAACTTGTGCCGCCATTTCCATCTGTTTGAAGTATCTGTCCGCTTGTGCCTCTGGTTGCTGGGAATAAATAACTTGTATTTGTTCCATTGCCATTGATGGTTAATGAGCCGCCAATAGTGGTATTCGCATTTTTTAAAATGGTAAGGGCGTTACTTCTTGAACCAGCATATGTTCCATTGCCCACAACAAAAAGTCGGTCGGTATCATCCCAATCATCAGAATAAACAGGTATGTAATTGGTATTAAATGATCCTAAAGCGGTTTCGTAATAAGAGGGAGCTGATGTATAACGGCCCATTGCTGTGGAATAATTACCGCTGGCTGTTGTACCGCTACCCATTGCTGTTGAACTATGTCCGCTTGCAGTTGTACTTAAACCCATCGCAGTGGAAAGTATTCCACTGGCAATTACTGCTGATCCCATTGCAGTGGAGTTTTCTCCGCTGGCTGTATTATTGCTTCCTCCAACAATCGTTGCGTAATTTCCACTTGCCACCTTTGCAGCATCCGTTCTTAGTCTCTGTAGGTCCGTTGCAAGATAACCTCTTCGGTTGCCGCCTGTGTTGGTTCCGTCAGGCTGTTGGGCAATGATTGCACCAAAACCTTTGGGCTGCAAAACTAAGTCAACATTTGTTTGTGCATTGTTGGGAGTAAATTTCACGCCGGTTCTCGAATCGTAGGTGAAATTACTTTCGGTGAAGTTGACCAATGAGAGGTTTGTCCAGGCCGAACCATCGTAATAATAGAAGCCTTCTGTTCCGTCATTCTGGTAAACCAGCAAGCCTTTGGCAGGAAGGGCAATGGCCGTTCGCTGGGCTTCGGTCAACCTTGGAACAAGAAGTCCTTTGCTGGTTGAACTCACGTCCAGCATGGCGCTGGTGTCGGGGTCGGCGCCGGTGTTGTTGATGGCCACTCCGGTCTGGGCATAGCTTTGAATGCCGAAAAGAAGCGCTGTAGTGAAAAGTAGAAGTTTATATTTCATATTAGAAGAAATATTTTTCTAAATGTTTAAAAAGAACGAATGGCACGGACATAATAGGTATTTTCCTTTATAATGGTATTCCAGATGCCTGAGTTAAAGTCGTAGGTTATTGCCCAGTCATCGTTGTATTCCGTCGATGACCAGTAAGAACCATTTGAAAAACCTCCAATTGCAGTTCTGTTTTGATAAAGTTTGGATAATTCGTCTCTGCTTGGCAGGAACCAGTCGCTATAACCATTCAATACTAAATCGTAACATAATCTTGCCGCATAGCTTCCAGCTCCCTGGCTAGCAACAATGGTATTTGTATTCGAATTTCCGTAACCAAGAGATGAGTAAGATGCCATGGTGTAATTATAACTTCCATTGTACCATTGAATACCGGCGCTTTGGTCGCCTGGTGCGGCTATGATGCCGTGTCGCACATTTGCATCGTAACCGGGATCGCCGGATTGCAGGAAATAAGCTATTATGCCTCCCTGGTAGCTGTCGCCAACTGACAAATTACTTAAGTTTTTATTTACCCATGTTGGCACACCATTACTGAACTCGAGTATTTGACCATTAGTACCGGGAGCAATAGTAACCCACGTTGTGCCATTCCAGTATTGCATCTGACCTGCAGCTGTTCCGGGCGCCTGTGCACTTTGCACCACATAAGGACTCGCCAAAGTTCCGCTACCGGTTATGGATACATTGGTTCCGGCAGTAAGTTTGGTTTCAGAGCCATTGATACCATCCAGCTTTGTCTTGTCTGCAGCGCTCATGCTTCCTGCCGCTAATGTTGTTGCCGGGCTTATTGAAATAGCCGGAGTAGTACCCCCTGATGAGATGATAGGCCCTGTGCCAGTGACTGCAGTGACTGCCTGGCCCGGAGCAAGATAATCGGTTCCTGATACCGCTGCTGAGATGGCAGAGCCATTCGCTTTAACAAGCCCGTTGACAGCTTTGACAACCGGATCTGACTCTGTATAACTGGTCAGGTAATTTGGTGTCCAGTTTTCCCATTTGGATGTAGTACTGTTGTATTTTAGTAACTGGTTATTGGATGGTGACGAAATGCTGAATGGATTTCCGGTTATTTCACTCCATGATGGCACATAACTTATCGGCCGGTACAACCCTGTATGGCTGCCCCAGCCGTAGGCTGTGTTCCAGTTTGAAATGTTTGTGGATGTGATTCCATTGGCAGCATGAGCCGTAGTCATGGCATCTGTAATTCCATATCCGGAAACTGTGTTGGGTTTATTGGTGAGATTATTAAAGTGCAACTGGGCCGAGCCGCTGGTTTGCATATTGGCTTTTGTATAATAATTGGCTGTAGCTGTCGTCCAGACCGGGTCGGTTTCGGTATACGACGTCAGATAAGCGGGTAGAGTGTACCAGCTTGTTGTACCGTTTCCATCGGTAATCAGGCATTGACCGCTGGTTCCCCTGCCTGTCGGGAAAGCAAAGGGGGTTCCGTTCCCATTGATGGTGAGTGATCCACCGATGATTGTATTCGCATTTTTTAAAATAGACAGGGCATTGCTGCGTGAGGCATCTGCGGTTCCGTTACCCACCACAAAAAGCCGGTCAGTTCCTATCGAACTATAGATAGAGGCAGCAGAATAGGTTGTTGCATAGGAACCGAACGCAGTTTCGGCATATGATGGGGCGGTATTACCGACTCCTCCCCCAATAAAAGTGTTATAGCCGTTTGTGGTGTTGGAAGTACCACCAAGGATGGCTGACCTGGCTCCACCGGCGGTATTGCCATATCCTCCGCCCACAAATGCATCATTGCTGCTGGCAGTATTCCGTTCCCCACCAATGATAGCCGAGACTGTGCCGCTGGCAACCTGTGTGGCATTTGCCCTGTTCATCTGAAAATCAATGGCTCCGATTCCCCGGTTATTTCCACCTGCTGATGTCCCGTCTGATGCCTGTGCCTGAATGGCGCCCTGCCCTTTCGGGGAAAGTACCAGGTTAACATCGTTGGCAGCATGGGTTGCCAGCAACCTGACCCCTGTCTCTGAATTATAGGTATAATTGCTCTCCGTAAAATTGGTTAGTGACTGTGACGACCAAACGGGCGATGTAGCCCCGGCATTCATCTTCAGGAACTGACCTGCTGTGCCTGCTGCCAGTCTGGTACCCGTGCCGTTTGTCCCGCAGAAAATCAGGTCTCCGGCTGCAGTCATGGGCGAAAGGGCATCGAATGCTGCTGTCTTTGTGATTTGTCCGGTACCGCCGTGTTCAATGGAGATGGTGCCTGTTACATTGGAAGCTGTTCCGGTAGTATGCTGATTAAGGGTTGGGAAATTTGTCAGGTTGGCGGCGCTGCCGGTGGGTGTCAGGTAATCGGTTCCGGCAGTGGCAGCCGAGATGGTTGTCCCGTTGGATTTCACCAGGCCATTCACCGCTTTTACCAATGGATCGGATTCCGTAAAGGTTCCGCTGGCAAGTCTTGTCCAGATGGTTCCGTCGAAATAATAAAATCCTTCAATACTGTCGTTCTGATACACCAGCAACCCTTTGGCCGGAGATGTTATGGTATTCCGCTGCTCAAAGGTCATTCTGGGAACAAGGAGTCCTTTACTGGTTGAACTCACATCCAGCATGGCACTGTTATCAGGGTCGGCGCCGTTGGTGTTGATGGCTACGCCGGTCTGGGCATACAGATGATACGAAACTGAAAGGAAAAACAGAGTAGCCGCAAATTGTATTTTCATGGGTTTTATGTTTAAATGAAATTTTAAGGATTGGTTAACCGCGCTACCGGTACTTTATCAATAAAATTCGGAAGTGCAAAAGTGGAAGTCCCGTTTCCTCCATAAAAGGTTCCGATAAGTGAAAACAAGGGCTGATAACTGACAATATTTAAAACCTGTCCGTTACAGTACATAAAGTTCTTGGGCAAATTGTCCTCAGGGCCGGAGTAGGTGGTAATCATCCCGATAAAATTATTGGTGGCATTAGTCCCGGGATCCGGAAAGGTGGCATCCTTCACACAAATAATAAAGCGGGTTCCGGATTTTTCCGTAACCGGCTTTTCCCAGCTGATGTTTCCGGTACCATCGGTAGTAAGTACCTCATCGGCGCTTACTACATTACCCTGGGGAGTGAGGTTAATGGTGCCGGCTGAAACAGTCAGTCCATTGTTGGCGCTTAAAGAGGTGAAGGAACCACTGCCCCTGGTGGTACTGCCAATACTCCCCGGAGCAGCCCAGTTAATCCGGGCATTATCAAAAGTACCGGAAGTGATTTTTGTAGTGCTTACACTGCCCAGATAGGTTTCAGCCACCGGAGTTCCCTGCCAGGTCCCTGTGGTTATGGTTCCCAGGGTAGTAAGGGACGATGTGCCGCTAAAGGTTGAGAGTGCAGTATTTTCCACATGGCTCAGCCCCGCATCTGCTTGTACAAGCGTTACGGCCCCTGTTTTTCCGGCAACGGAGGTTACCGGCGCCGGAGTTAAAGATGACCAGCTTAAAGATCCTGCTGTACTCCCTGCGGTCAGCACTTTTCCATCGCTGGTAATTCCGGTAGCCGGTACATGCAGATTTCCATCGCCTGAAGGGTGAATATAAAGATTGGCATTCAAGGCAATTCCATCAAGTTTGGATTTGTCGGAAGCGCTCATGCTTCCGGCGGCTGAAACAGTGGCCTCACTGATGGAAACCTGCGGAGTGGTGGTTCCCGACGACACGGTTATGGGCAAAGATCCGGAAACCGAGGTTACCGTTCCTGTAGCGGCCGATGACCAAACCGGCGCCGTCGCTCCTGCATTCATCGTAAGTATTTGTCCGGCAGTTCCTTTGGCCAGCTGTGTACCGGTACCTCCGGTTCCTCCGTAAATCATATCCCCTGCAGCATTCATCGGAGATAAGGCATCAAAAGAGGCTGATTTGACCGATTGACCTGTGCCGCCATGGTTAACAGCTGTCACACCCGTTACATTGGCTGCTGTTCCGCTGGTATTTTGGTTGAGAACCGGAAAATTAGTCAATCCTGCAGCGCTGCCGGTTGGAAGCAGATAATCTGTACCGGAGACAGCTGCCGAAATCGTGCTCCCGTTTGATTTTACAAGTCCTGTAATAGTACTTACTGACGGATCACTTTCGGTAAACGTTCCGCTGGCCAGCCGGGTCCAGGCCGATCCTTCATAATAATAGAAGCCTTCAGTACCATCGGTCTGGTAAACGAGTAAACCTTTGGCCGGTGAACCAATGGCCAGCCGCTGAACAGATGTCATCCTGGGTAAAAGCATTCCTTTATTGGCAGAACTCACATCAAGCATGGCGCTGTTGTCGGGATCGGCTCCGGTGGCATTGACAGCCGTTCCCTGTTGTGAATAGCTTTTTATGCCAATTAACAGGGCAAAAACAAAAAGCAAAGTATACAGTGATTTCATATTTTCCTGAATTAGCATTGATTACCACCCGATAGGTTGTCCCTCAGGCGCCTTATTCATGAAATTGGGAAGTGCGAAAGTGTTTTCGCCGTCTCCTCCGTAGGTGGTGCCAAATACTGAGAACAATGCATCATAATCTGAAATGTTCAGCAACTGTCCGTTACACAATTTAAAATTTTTAGGCATGTAGGTTTCAGATCCTGCCCAAATGACTATCTGCCCTATTACCAGGCCGGTAGCGTTCGACGCAGGATTTGGAAAGGTTGCATTATCCACACAAACGATGAACCTGACGCCCTGAGTGGTAGTAACCGTGTTGCTCCAGGATACATTTCCACTGCCGTCTGTAGTCAGTACTTCTCCCGAAACGCCTCCATCTCCTCCAGGTTTGAGGTTGATGGTACCCCCGGTTACGGATAATCCGTTATTGGCATTTAAAGAGGTAAATGCCCCGCCGGCCCGGGTAGTGCTGCCGATATTTCCTGGTGATGCCCAGTTGATCCGGGCATTATCAAAGGTTCCTGAAGCAATTTTGGCAGCACTAAGGTTTCCAATGTAGGTTTCCGTTATCGCTGAACCATGCCAGGTCCCGGAAGAAATAGTGCCGAGCGTGGTAATATTTGAGGTGCCTGCCCAGGTCGACAGCGTTGTGTTTTCCACATTTCCCAGTCCCACATCCCCTTTGACCAGTGTAACGGCTCCGGTTTTTCCGGCTACCGAAGTCACCGGTATGGCAGGCAGCGAGGTCCAGCTTAACGACCCTGCCGTGCTGCCTGCAGTGAGTACCTTGCCATTGTTGGTGGTGCCTGTTGCCGGGACATGCAGATTGCCGTCGCCGGGGGGATGCACATAATTGTTGGCGTTGGTGGCTATCCCGTCCAGTTTGGTTTTATCGGCTGCACTCATGCTTCCGGCACCCGAAGGTGATGCAGCGCTTATAGATATTACCGGGGTGGTAGTTCCGGAGGTAACACTTACAGGCAAGGTTCCGGAAACATTGGTAACAGTACCTCCTGTTGGGGTAGTCCAGACCGGTGCGGTAGCCCCGGCATTCATCGTTAGCACCTGTCCGGCAAGCCCTTTAGCCAGTTTGGTTCCTGTACCTCCGGTTCCTCCATAAATAATATCTCCTGCCGAATTCATCGGGGATAAGGCATCAAAAGCGGCTGTTTTGGTGGTTTGTCCGGTTCCGCCGTTGGCAATGGCCACAGTTCCGGTTACATTGGCTGCTGTTCCAGTTGTGTTTTGATTTAGCGTTGGGAAATTGGTCAGATTGGCCGCACTGCCGGCTGGGGTCAGATAATCGGTACCGGGAGTGCCGGCTGAAATGGTGGTTCCATTCGACTTAACAATGCCATTAACTGCTTTTACTACCGGATCGGTTTCGGTGTAGCTGCCATTGGCCAGCCTGGTCCATTGGGTCCCGGTAAAATAATAAAATCCTTCGGTCCCGTCATTCTGATAAACGATCAGACCCTTAACCGGACTGGCAATATTTGTCCGTTGGAGTTCCGTCATTCTGGGTATCAGAAGACCTTTGCCTGTAGAACTCACATCGAGCATGGCGCTGTTGTCAGGTTCGTCGCCGGTGGTGTTGATGGCTACACCGGTCTGGGACAGCACAGGCATGCTAAGGCAACAAATTGTGATAATAAGGATAAAGTGTACTTTCATTTATTTTGATTTTGAGATAATTTCTTTGCAATAAAATGCATAGTATTCTTCCGCCGATCTGCCGGTCATCTTTTTGAATATGGCTAAAAATTTCGGGTAACAGGTATAGCCTGAGAGCATGGCAATCATCTCCACCGGATGATGGTGTTCTTTCACGCTCATCATCTGATTCCTGGCATGTTCAATTCTGTATTCATCCCTGAAATTCCTAAATGACTTATGCAGTACATGGTCGAAAAAGCAGATCAGATGGTGTGTGGGGATTTTTGTCAGAACAGAAAGCTGCAAAAGGTTGAATTGTGGCAACGTATAGGGTTTGTATTCTTCCATCAATACCGTTAACTGCTGGTGTATGTGCCAGTTGTAGGCATATTCCTGATCACGTTTTCTACGGTTGTTTTTCAGAAATGAATCAGGTATCCGGGGCAATCCGCACCACACCGAAGACCTGACAAACATGAAGATCATCATCCCGGCAAAACCGGCAGAAATCAGAGCCTGTACCAGCATTATTCGGTCTGGAGACCAGCTGCCGGTCATCAGATCCGAATTCAAAAACAATATCAACGACAAAGCGGATTGAATCATAAAAAGTAAAAAAAATACCCCAAGCCATCGGATCATGTATTGCTGACCGGTTAAGACTGATTTTATAGTCTTTCTCAGGATGAAGCGGATCAGGTCAACCATGGACAGGGCACCATACAACAATACCAAAACGGAACAGATTATCAGCAGAAAAATTTGCAGATACCGTGCGTAAAAACCGGCCAACTCACCCCATTTTGAATTGACAGGTTGATAGGCTGAAAAATGCTCCGGAAACAGGATTATCGGCAACGTTATCAATACCAGTATCGCCGGGATTATGAGGTGACGCAGACTGATTAATGGCGATGAGGTCGAATCGGAAAGGGTACCTTTGCAATAAAGGTAAAATAAGGGGGCTGTAAAGCTGATCAGCACCAGCATACCTGAAACCGGAAGGCAAAATGATTGGGCCATGGACCGTCCGGTCACAGCGCCCATCAGGAGTCCTGCAGCGCTCAACAAGACCAAGTTAGTTCCCAGATATCTGTTAATCAGAGTCTTAGGCTTTCGGACGACCATCAGAATTATACTCAGTGAAAAAACAGTTAGAGAGAAGATGGTATGAACAGTTTCCGGCATTGAATCAAGGCAATTGATACTTAATAAATCCGGAAACAAATTTTGCAAAACATCCTGAAATTCGGAAAATTTGCATGGGTAATGTTGCAATGTAATTAAAAAATCATTGCAAAACTTTTGTTAATTGAATGGAATTGGTTAATCCCGGGATTTATTCACAAAGGCTTTTGGGGTAATCCCTTCCACTTTTTTAAAGGCTGTAAGAAAGGTATTACGGGTAGTAAATCCTGACAATATACCGATGGCTTCGAGAGTCAGATCATCTGATTTTCCTTCAAGAATAAGGTTTTTGGCATGTTCAACTCGCCACCGGTTCCGGAAATCGGTAAACGACATCTGTTTATTTTCCTTAAAATAATAGGCCAGGTGATGAACCGGAATATTAATCAACACCGAAAGCTGCACCAGATTAAAATCCTGCTGAAGATAGGGATGAAACTCCTCCATACATTTATCTGTCTCTGATTCAATGTAATTCAGATATTCGGTTTCAAAACGTGCCGGTTGCGTTTTGGGTTCGGTAATTAACTCCGCTTCTTTAGAATTCAAGATTTCCTGTTGCATTAGTGAAACCGGGATTTGTGGCAAACCATACAGTATCCCCGGAAAAAAGAAAGGCGAAATGAGCAATCCGGCCAGACCGAGGGCAGAAATAACCTGAAATGAATTGAGTGTATAAAAGAGGTTGAGGTTTTTAATAGAAATGCTCTGCAACATGACTAGAGTATGAGTTAGCACCAAAATAAATGCAAACCCAAGGAGTATCCATAACCATTTGTTCATAAACCGTTGCCCTGAAAATACCTGTAATCCCTTGCGGCTTCTCAGGAATTGTATCAGCATTCCGGCAGACCAAAACACATAAATTAAAACCAACACCGGACGACTGACGAATACCCATGATTTCGGAATGAGCTGATAAACAGGCACCATGTTATACTGATCAATGTAATAAAAGGATTCGATTACTTTGGCAGCCACCTCAAGTTTATAGGTCCAGGCTGTAAAAATATAAGGCAAAGTGCCTGCTAAATACAGTAACATGGGTAATAAATGGAGCCCATCCCGCAGTCGCAATCCGGCATTATCCCACAAAACACTCCGGATATAAAAAAACAGCAACGGACCAATAAGGTAAGTCACGAATCCTGCATTAAGATAGAATACAGCTACCAGATCTACATCCATTGAATAGAGCACAATATATTGAATAAGAGCATAATAACTGATCAGGAAAAAGAATGCTCCGAGATAAATGGCTGTCGGGTACTTCCTGGCATTGAAATACAACAGAATAACCGAAAGGATAATCCCAAGCAGGGATAAAGACAGGAGCATCGACTAAAATTTAAAACAAATATATAATTTGATTCAATACAACAGACGATTTACGATTTACGAATTTTGAATGAAGATGGATTGATTTGATAATGAGGGAATTTATTAATTGAAAATGAAATACAAATGCAGGAATCCGGCAATTGAATACGGTTCATTGGGCTGTAGCTGGATTCAATTCTGCGAAAATCCGCAAGTTATGAGAGAAACCAGAATTCTCACTGCGTTCTTGGCGACTTCCTTGTACTTTCATTGCGAGAAACAAGCCCTTACCCATATTTCTCGCTAAGACGCTATGGAACAATCAAAGCACGCAAAGGAAAATTCAAGGATTCAAGTATTCAATTATTCAAAATCATACACTTTCATTATACAATACACATTTAACAATAAATCAAAACCAAACCTAACGAATTGTATTTCAATCTATAATCTATATTCTATAATCTATAATAAAAAATAAAAAATCCTTTAACGGTACTTTTTACAACCGGATTGATTTTCCATTCAAAAAAAACTGTATTTTTGCACCCCAATTTTTATTAAATTTATAATTGTTTAATTAACAAAGATTTATCAAATGTTAAAACAGTATGAAACCGTTTTCATTATGACTCCCGTTTTGTCTGATGACCAGATGAAGGAAACGGTAAAGAAGTATCAGAGTTTTCTGATGGCCAAAGGAGCAGAGATAGTCTTTGAGGATAACTGGGGTTTGAAAAAACTCGCGTATCCCATTCAGAAAAAGACTACCGGATTTTACCACCTGATCGAGTTCAAGGCCGACACCCAGTTGATCAACGACCTCGAAATTGCCTTTAAACGTGATGAACGTATCATTCGTTTTCTTACAGTTGCCCTCGATAAGCATTCCATTGCCTATAACCAGCGCAAGAGAAACAAAAACGCTGCTGAAGCTGCCAAAACAGCTGAACCGTCTGAACCTGTAACCGAAAACGTTGAAAACTAATCTTTTAACCTAAAGAATATTCATCATATGGCACAACAAACTTCCGAGATTAAATATCTCACTCCCATAGCAGTTGATGTAAAAAAGAAAAAATATTGCCGCTTCCGCAAAGCCGGCATTAAATATATCGACTATAAAGACGCTGACTTCCTGCTCCGTTTTATCAATGAACAGGGCAAAATTCTTCCCCGCCGTATTACCGGTACTTCCGCAAAATACCAGAGAAAAGTAGCCCAGGCCATTAAAAGAGCCCGCCACCTCTCTTTACTTCCTTACGTTGCTGACTTATTAAAATAGGAGGATTCAATTATGCAAGTCATTTTAAAAACAGATATCAACGGTCTCGGATACGAGAACGATATCGTAACGGTTAAACCCGGCTATGGCCGTAACTATTTGATTCCTCAAGGATTCGCCATTCTGGCCGACGAACGGAATAAAAAAATCCATGCCGAGGTCATGAAACAAAAGGCCTACAAAGCTGATAAACTCCGTAATGAAGCTACCAAAATAGCCAAATCACTCGAAGCGATTACCGTTAAAATTGGCGCCAAAGCCGGTACTACCGGCAAAATTTACGGCTCAGTCAATGCTATACAGATAGCTGAAGCGTTGAAAGAACAGTTCAATTATGAAGTCGACCGGAAAAAAATCCATGTCGATGGCGATCATATCAAGGAATTGGGAAGCTATACCGCAAAAGTATCCCTCTTCAAGGATATTAAAGCCGATCTGAAATTCGAAGTGTTCGCCGAATAGGTAACACGTTCCATAAAGTTGCATTTCTGCGTAACTCTGCGTGATCTGCGGGAGATTATTTTCCCGCAGATCACGCAGAGTTACGCAGATTTTTTTTACAGTGTTCCTACAAACATTTTTGTATACTTTCGCAATCTAACCTGATAATCGTTTGCACTCAGGTAACGCATTAATTCATAACATCGCCACGCTATGCTTTCAAAAGCAAAAATAAGTCTGATTAAATCTCTCGAACATAAAAAGTACCGGAAACTTCACGGACTCTTTGTGGCTGAGGGAACCAAACTGGTTAAAGAACTGGCTGGCAGCAGCTTTGAGATCACAGATATTTTTGCCACCCGCGAATGGATGCGTTCTGAAAATCTTCCGGACATACATCCGGCTACCTTCATCCATGAGTGCGAAGGTCATGATATCCAAAAAGCCAGTTTTCTTTCCACCCCTCAGGAAGTAATAGCCCTGGTGAAAATCCCACAGAGTATCCCGGATATCAGTGCCCTGATTAACCAACCGGCCATTCTCCTCGACGAAATCCGCGATCCCGGCAACCTGGGCACCATCATCCGCACCGCCGACTGGTTTGGCGTTAAAAATATTATTTGTTCTCTCAACAGCGTTGATGTTTTTAACCCGAAAACCGTTCAGGCTACCATGGGTTCCATTACACGGGTGAACGTGTTTTACCACGACCTTGTATCGTTCCTCGATCAATTTCCATCCCGTACCTCTGTGTATGCAGCCGATATGGACGGCGCTGACCTGTACAACACGGAAATTCTTCCCAATCCCTGGATAATCATTGGCAATGAAGCCAATGGTATATCGGACATTCTCAGAAAAAAAATCACCAAAACCATTTCCATACCCCGATTTGGGACTGGCACCGAATCGTTGAATGCGTCGATAGCTACGGCTATCATTTTGTCAGAAATGAGAAGAAGAAAATGTTTTTGAGGTGACCCTGCTTTCATAGTATCAGGCAACAAAAAAAGGTTTGCAGTACCGGTACAGGTGATACTTTGTCTGACATCAGTACGATCCCCTTAACTGGGTCACAATAATTCCTGACATTAAATATTTCATTATTCATTCTTGAATATTTCAATCCGGAAACCATTTTATTATAGAGGGATAAGTTAATTTTGTGCCCAATTACTCTGATAGAAATTCACAACTAATGTATCACCATAAGCAAACTCCCGCACCCTTAAGGGAATAAATCAGTCTTATCGGGAATTGTAATTCGATGACCAGCCATGCTCTGGTCGAAATGATTCATTCATTACACTTCAAACCAGACGAATTCTATAGCCTTTCTGATTTTCATCACCCGGTGGATAAAAGCTATGGCCGTAACAAATTATATTCAGGCCAAAATTTCGGAATTTTTTTAATGTCCTGGGCTAAAGGGGATTTTACTGCCATTCACAATCATGGTCAAACAGACTGGGGCGCTGTGGTTTTACTGGGTGATGTTCACCACCGGTTGTATGATATCCGAAACCAAAAACTTGTTCTTACAGGGAAAAATGTGATTCCCTCGGGAACTGTAGCTCCGGTTCAGGGAGATCTTATCCATGCCATGGGAAATTTTGATGACAAGCCCTCAATGACCCTGCATATTTATGGTTCAAATAACCATTTGGAAATTCCAGGTATCTCTTCCAGAATTTTTGAATTGGAGAAAAACCGAATAAGAACCACCAATGGAGAAGCATATATTAATGGCATTGAAAGTTCTGACGAATACAAGGCCGGGATCGAAACAGATTTATATTTCAATCTGAGCTTTCGTTGAATTTTGTCCTTCTCATCCGGCAGAATTATTGAAATTATCCAATTTTGTAATTGTTTTTGCGTACTTTTGACGCAAATAAAATATTAACATTTGCCATGAGAAATATTGCCATTGCTTTATCAATTTCCTTGCTCTTTTTATTCCTGAGTCCTTTGACCTTCTCTCAGGTAACTACCAATCCCGGACTGCCCACAGCTGATGCTCCGGTATTGATCACACTCGATATAACAGGTACCGGTCTGCAGGGTTATACCGGTGATATTTATGCGCATACAGGACTGACCATTGGAACCAGTTTATGGCAAAAGGTAATAGGCAGCTGGGGTAATAATGCTACGCAACCCAAACTGACCAAAATCAGCAATTCCATATACGAACTCAATATTACACCCTCTATAAGACAGTTTTACAGTGCAGGTCCCACAGATGATATTAACCAGATCTGTGTGGTGTTCAGAAGCGCCGATGGTACCCAGCAAACCTCACCCGATATTTTCATTGATGTATATGAGGCCAGCCTGAATGTAAGTCTGGTAAGCCCCAGCCAACGGCCTTATTTTGTTTATCCCGGTGCCAGTATTGAAATTGCCGCAGAAGCCATGATGGCCAGCACATTAAGTCTTTATGTCGACAATACTCTCCTCGCTGTAGCAACAGGTAATTCACTAAGCCAGACAATTACTGCTTCCGCTGAGATGGATACAAAACACTGGATCAAGGTGGTAGCTACAGATGGCACCAATACGGTAGCTGATTCCAATTACTACTACGTTAGAGGTACGGTTACCGTTGAAGACCTTCCGGCCGGGGTTCGGGATGGAATCAATTATATCGACGCAACCACTGCAACACTAGTGCTTCATGCCCCCTATAAAAGCAGTGTTTATGTAATCGGCGATTTCAACGACTGGCAGGTTGGACCTGAATATAAACTCAAATCCAATAAATCAGACATCAATAATGTTGATACAAGATACTGGGTCACTTTGAACAACCTGGTGCCCGGACAGGAATACATTTTTCAATATCTCATCGACGAAGAAATGCGCCTGGCTGATCCTTACAGTGAAAAACTGAGTGATCCCTGGAACGATTCCTACATTTCCAATTCAACCTATCCCAACCTGATCGACTACCCGGCCGGAAAAACCACCGGCATAGCATCAGTACTGCAAACCAATCAGACATCTTATACCTGGGAAATTCCACAATTTACCCCACCGGCCAAAACCGACCTGGTGATTTATGAAACCCTGATCCGCGATTACACGGCTGCCCAAACCTTTAAATCCATAAAAGACACCATCAGTTACCTGAAACGGCTGGGAATTAATGTACTGGAATTGATGCCGGTTAATGAATTTGAAGGCAACATCAGCTGGGGCTACAATCCTTCTTTCTTTTTCGCCCCGGATAAGTATTACGGACCTAAAAATGAACTGAAGAAACTGATTGATGAATGTCATAAAAACGGAATTGCAGTGGTAATTGACATGGTATTGAATCATGCCTTCGGGCAATGTGTGCTGGCCCAGCTTTACTGGGATGGCGCCAACAACCGTCCGGCTGCCAACAACCTCTGGTTTAACCAGACATCACCCAATCCGGTATATTCATGGGGCAGCGATTTCAATCATGAAAGCCCGCATACTAAAATATTCATCGACAGTGTAGCCCGGTACTGGATGCATGAATATAAAGTGGACGGTTTCCGCTTTGATTTTACCAAAGGCTTTACCAATAAAATCGGTGACGGATGGGCCTATGATGCCTCCCGTATTGCCATCCTGAAACGTTTTGCTGATGCCATATGGGATTACAATCCAGACGCATATGTAATTCTGGAACACCTCACCGATAATAGTGAAGAAAAAGAACTGGCCAATTACGGTATGATGCTTTGGGGAAATCTCAACCATAACTACTGTGAAGCCAGTATGGGATGGCTTCCAGAATCTGATTTCTCATGGATATCGTACCAGAAAAGAGGCTGGAATAACCCGGCAGTGGTAGGCTATATGGAAAGTCACGATGAAGAGCGGGTCATGTATAAAAACCTCGCTTATGGAAATTCATTTGGTGAATACACTACAAAAGACACAACCATTGCCTTGCAGAGGTCAGCTATGGCAGCGGCCTTCTTCTTCACCATCCCGGGACCTAAAATGATATGGGAATTCGCAGAATTGGGCTATGACTACTCCATTAACTGGCCTTCAGGCACTTCCAACGATCGTTTAACCCCAAAACCTCCACGCTGGGATTATAAACAGGATTACCGCAGAAAATACCTGTTCGAGGTCTATTCTGGATTAATTCACCTCAAGAAAAATTACGATGTGTTTAAAACCGGAAACTACACCTTAAGCCTTACCGGAGCTGTCAAAAAGATCACTCTCACCCATACCACAGGTAAGGTATTCGTTGTGGGTAATTTTGATGTAAAAGAAACCACCGCAACTATTGATTTTCCCAACACCGGCAAATGGTACGAATATTTTTCCGGCGATTCCATCACTGTGGATGCCACCAGCCAGTCGGTTACTTTCCAACCCGGACAATACATGTTGTACAGCAGCTTTCGCATACCAAAACCGGCAGGGCTGAATACTTCAGTCGAAGAATCCGGAAATTTAATTGAAAAAACTATTACCGTATATCCCAACCCTTCCAACGGAACCGTTAATTTCGACCTGAGTGGAATTAATGAACCCGGCCAGCTTTTCATTTATGATTTGAATGGCCGGTTGATAACACAGTTTGAAATCACCGGAAATTCACCTTCAATGTATACCTGGGCAAGTGTTGATTTAACCGGTTCAGTCTATTTCTATCAATTCAGATCGAAGAACCAAAATATTTCTGGAAAGTTCCTGATTAACAAGTAATTACTGTTTGGTATTCGTATCAATTCATCACTATTCATCTGAAATCTATCTTCTTCAGACTTAACGGTCAATAGAAAAAAAGCCTGTCAGGGCAGACATATCTGTATCCATGGTTTCACGCAAAACCGCTAAGAAATCGCAAAGCCCGCAAAGGAAAAAAAACTTCATACCATTTATTCGTTACGAATTGCAAACCAGGAAAGGGAATTTCAATTGCACTATGCTAATTGCTAATCGCTAATTGCTCGAAAATTGCCCGTCAGGGCAGACATATACGAAATAACAACCTATTATATTGACCATCTGCCCTGGAAAACCAGGAAACCAAAATTATAATACTCCCCGTTTTCTGTACCACTGGTTAAGGTGAAAATTTACTAATTTTACCAGTGCAAGATGAAAAATACAAGAAGAAGATTTTCAGCGGCGTTTAAAGCCAAAGTTGCCATTGAAGCGCTCCGGGAGCGCAAGACCCAAGCTGAATAGTCGAGCAAATAAGGAGTTCACCCCAATATGATCCAAAGGTGGAAACCGGAAGAATTGCACCGTTCCATTGAAATATTAGAGTCTAGTTCCTCGTCAATTGACTTTGAAGTTGTGCGGGAGAAGCTTGAGGCTAGTATCGGGGCAGTTGGAAATGGAAATGAAATGATTTAGTTATTTTAAATACACATTAAAAATAAATATTGTGGTCTAAAGAATGGGGTGTACAATAATACAAGCGTGATTTTCTCATCAAATTATTATTTAACCCCTTCCTGTTTTCTCCAGTTGGCTTTTGGATGAAGGGGCTCTTTCATTTCTTCCTCGATGTACTTTTGAAGTTGATCAAAAGACATTTCCTGCGTTTCAACACTGATCATATCGCGGATTTCACGCAACTGCTCCATAGTGGATTTTTCAGTTTGTTTTTGTTTAGTTTTTATAATATAAAATTTCTCTTGGGGTTCTACACATGTTCGGGAGCTTTATTCAATTCGATCTCTGTTAATTTTGAGTAATGAAAAATGTAATCACCTTTTATGATTCTATCGAATAGCAATTTTGTCCAAAGTTCAAACTCAGGTTCAAAGTAGCCTCCAAAAACGGATGTATCCAAATAAATTCGTTCCATGATACAAAAATAATTTATTTTTCAAGTCCTTACCAAATTGTTGAATGGTAATTTTGTCAGAGCAACATGTTTTCTGACCTATACATAGGAGGGCATTTTCATCGATCAGAGGGGTCAATATCACCGGATTTTCCAGATTTATACTGCTTCATTGCTTTTCACTTATGCGATCCAATTAACTACTCATTTTGCTCTCTCCGCATATAATATTTATTCTTTTGTTTACATATAACGAAACTATATTATATTTGCACAATTAAACTGAAAACAATGAAACCAATTTTCGAAATAATGTTTTTACCGGAGGCGGTTGAATACTTAAAGAGTTTGGACAGAAAACATTATGAAAAAATTTTATTTAACATTAGAAAGGTTCAATCCGGATATGAACCGGACTTATTTAGAAAGCTGACTGGTGGAATCTGGGAATTCAGAACACTTTTTGAAGGTACCCATCACAGATTGCTTGCATTTTGGGATAAGTCAGAAAACTTAAATACCCTTGTAATTACTTCTCATGGGTTTATCAAAAAGAAAAGCAAGGTGCCTGAAAAAGAAGTTTCCAAAGCTAAAGCATTAAGAATAAAGTACTTTGAAGATAAAAATAAGACCAAAAAACTATGAAAACTTATTCATTAAATGAAGTGCAGGATCAATTGATAGGGAGAATCGGAACACCGGAAAGAGACCAATTTGAATTTGAGCTTAAAATGGAGTTGATAGGTTTGGCTATAAAGCAAACCCGCAAAGAAAGAAACCTGACTCAGGAAGATCTGGGAAAACTTATTGGTGTACAGAAAGCCCAGATATCAAGAATTGAAAGTAATGCCAGTAATGTAACCATTGCCACCTTTATCAGAGTATTTAATGCATTACAGGCAAAAGTGAAATTACAGGTTGAGTTACCAAACTTTAATATTAACCTCATCCAATAACTTCTGATAAATTATAATTGCAAGGTTACCAACCAGAAATATTTTGCTTTTCTCGGTCAATTTCTTTTTAATTGAATTACCGGAATGATTCTTTCAGTGCAGTTAAAATGCTACTACCTGTATTTCCTCTATCCAGGCAAGTGTGCGACTTAAATCCGGAGAACCATGCTGACCTGGAAATTTGGGAGTATGCAAAAGTTGAATAAAAGTTATTTACATGAATAAATTACAATTCAGGAAATTCTAAAATCGGGACCATACATAAAAACTCCCGGCAACTGATAAGTTCCGGGAGTTTTCTGTTTAATTTTTGAAATTAATTCTTAATCAGCTTTTTATAAACCGTTGATTCCGAACCGGTAAAACGAAGTTGATAAATGCCTTTGCTCAAGTCAGAGATATCAATACTAACCTGATCAGCGTTGCTGTTCTCAAAGGATTTAACCACACTTCCTCCAGTGGCACAGAATTCAATGGTTGAAAATTCAGCAATCCCGGATATAGTCACCTTTTCAGCCGCCGGATTCGGGAAAATCGAAATACCGGCTGCTGCAGGGTCATTAAGTCCAACATTAGCAACCTTCAGGCTGGTAATGGCTGAAAGACCTTGTCCTGCAAAGAATTGCTGCTGTGGCAGCCGTCCATCAAATTGTACTTCCACCTTAAGAACTTCTCCGGTGCGAGGTCTGAACACCTTAAACTGCATCAGGTTGCCATCGGCAAAGCCGGTTTTTCCGCTGGTCAGACCATCGCTGGCGTAGGCGGTAATCACCTGGTTTTTGCCTGTAACTTCGAGTCCGGTAACCCCAAAGCAATTTCCGTTTTCATCGAAAACCCCCAACACGTCTCCTTTTTCAATTCCTTCCATACCCTGACTGATAATAGCAATCTGGTGCGATGAAGGCGATATAATTACTTCATTCCAGGGATGATCCGGGAATTTTGTCGAAGGAAATTCATAGGTTGGAGTCCCTTTCAGATTTGCCGGATAAAGTACTGCACCCGGAGAAGTCATATTAGCGTAATATGCGCTTCCCGGAAGCATGGAACCCAGGCTATTGATACCATATTCAGGCCAGTAAATGCCGAGTCCGGCCACATCCCTCAGAATTCTGAGATTGGTTCCTGCAAACAGCGACGTCACATCGACAGGTGTATTGCAGATGACCGGAATCAGGTTCCAGCCCGAAACCAGACCATAATTTTTGTTCGATTCCGGAATCCCGATTATTGGCAGCGTGGCTGTTGAGTTCATCTTTACCGCATAAGCCGACTGACTGAGCCAGTCGACTATAGTATTAACTCCTCCGGCAGGGTAATATACCCCGGTTAGCGTATTGGCCATGATGAGTTCTGCCGATAATGGAGCAAATACATCCGCAATATCGTTATTCACCGGCATGATATAGCTCGAAAGCCCCTGCCAGCCGGCGATAAGGCTTACCTGGTGAACCGGATACGATACCTGGGTAACACTGACGGTTACAGCGGGAGCCCCACCGGTTGCCGTTACGGTAATATTGCCCGAGCGGGTGCTTCCTGTGGCATTTTCACCGTAAGTAACCGTTAGGGTTCCGTTGCCGGAACCCGAAACCGGGAGTACGCTAAACCAGGCAACGCTTTCACTTACTGCCCAGCCCGTATTGGAAGTTACACTAAATGTGGTGGTACCTGCCGGTGCATTTACATCCCGGTTAGGCGGGGTTACAGTCAGTATTACGGAAGCCCCTGCCTGATTCACGGTTACGGTTACATTGGCCAGTCCGGGTGAAGATACAATGATGGATCCGGAGCGCGGTGAAACCGAGGTATTCTGATCGTAAGTAACGGTCAGAGTAGCATTTCCTGTGCCGTTGGCCGGCGCTACGCTGAACCAGGAAACACTTTCACTTACACTCCAGGTGGTATTACTGGTAACATCAAAGGTGGTAGTACCGGCAGTTGCTGATACACTCCGCGAAGCAGGGGCAACTGACAGGGTAGCACCTGCCTGGTTAACCGTAACGGTAACGTTGGGAACCCCGCTGCCTGACAATGTGATGACTCCCGACCTGGGCAGGGTGGAAGCATTCTGATCATACGTAATGGTTATGGTGGCATTATTGCTGCCTGATGCCGGAGCCACCGACAGCCAGGAAACAGCTTCGGTAATCGTCCAGGCAATGTTGGAGGTAATGTTGAATGTAGTAATTCCGGCCGGAGGAGTGACGTTGATATTGGTTGGCGTTGCCGACAATTGCGGTACAAACCAGTCGACTCGGCTGAAGGGGTCATTCTCAAAGGCCTGCCCTGAAAACGCGCCTGAATAGTCTTTAAAAGTGATCCTGCCAGCGTTTTGGGTCTTCGATACATTGCTGGCGCCGGTCCAGGTGTTGGCCGGGAATATGGCTCCGGTTGAGATCAGTTCCTGGGAATTGTTGCAGGTGAGTAAGGTGTTTCCTGACAATCCGTTTCTGAAAGTACAATTGTTGAAGGCATAGGCCGGATGTACTACAGCTCCGCTGGCCAGGTTGATTCCATTGGCGCCCATATACTCAAAAATAGTATAATCCGATTCAAGGTTTCCGCCGGAAAATACAGTGAAAGTGTAATAATTAGTGGCCGCCCGCGTAACCAGCGCTTCCTGCCCGGCAGTTCCAAGGCTGCGGAACAAACCACCTGATCTTACCGACATGGTATTGTTCAGCTTCAGGGCAGAATTGGAAGTAACGACCAAAGTGCCCCCATCCTGTATCTCAGAATGCCCCATACAGATAACCTCATAACCAGGTGAACCAAAAAAAAGAACACCCTCCTGTACTGTGAGATTACCGTTGAGTGTAAGGTCGCTGGTGATAGACACAGGATTACTCAGAATTTCATCGGATGGATTTCCTCGTGCGATTGAAGTAATATTTGGTATATTATCTTTATATGTATCTGATTTATTGATGACTACATTATGAAAACTACTTCCCGGATAATGAACCAGGTTGGCATTGGGACTTCCATACAATTCAATGGTTCCTGCGGTCGGAGTAAATGTTCCGGATCGATCAACAAAGGCGCCGGTAGTTCTGATCACCCCGCCGGTAATGTTTTCAGTTAAGGTGTATGGGGCTATGGGATCAACTAAAATCCCCTGATCTTTTACATCCAGAGTTCCTGCCGCCATGTTTACTGCAACATTTCCGGCAAAGCCCCAGTAACAAATGTTACTGCCCCCATAAATATTCAGATTCCCGTTAACGCCAATAGTGAGGGAACCGTTGATATTGATATACTGGTCGGTTCCCTGATGGAGGTCCATGGTGCCGTTAAATATTCCATAAGCGCCAAATAATCCGTTATCAGCCAGATCGGCTGCCGTGAAAGTTCCTGGTGAAATCCAGAGGCCTCCGCTGGTCCAGTCATATATCTGGCAGGTAATGTCTGAGTAGGAGACATTGTACAGGTACGAGGGTTTGTTGATTTCGAGGGTGTAAAAATCTTCGGATGAACAAAACTGGGTGCCGCTTCCGTTAAAGATCACCCTTCCATTGGTTTCGGTAAAACCTGAAGTACCGACGTTATTGGTCCAGTCGCCGGCAATGGATATGGTCTTGTTATTGGAATTAAGGGTTCCGTCATTGATTGTCAGGTCTCCCTTAATAATCAGATTGTCATATACTCCAAGGTTTCCTGAGGGTTTGTTGAGGATCAAGTCATTGACATAATTTCCATTAATCACCTGGATATAATGACCTGAGTTCGTGCTTATAAACTCAAGGGTTCCTGCATCCATGTGAAAGGTTCCGGCCAGGGATGCTCCGAACGTTCTTCCGAATTTAAGGGTACCACCGGCAATATCATTGATAAACGACGGACCAATACTGACGCTTCTGCCCGGAAATTCTATCAGGGAGGAGGTAGTCATGGAAAGTCTTCCCAGAAAATTGGAAAATCCGCTGCTGTTATTATAATTACAGGTAAATGAACCCACATTCATATCTAACCATCCGGTGGACGGGAAGGTAAAATCTCCGTCTGCGGTGACTACCGATCCATTGTCAACTTCTACGTATCCTGAAATATCAAGGGCTCCTGCCGTATTAAAATCTGCCAGCTGCAGATACAGGTTAGCCCCGCTCTGAATCAGCGAATTACCGGCAACCAGAAGGTCAGTCGTCGCCACATTCAAATACCATGAAGCTCCGGTTTGGAGTGTAAAATTTCCGGCCACTCTGATGGGATAATAGGCTTTGGCTGAACCTCCATCCGTGAGTTTTGAATAAGGGGTGGCTACCAGATTACCAAATTCGGCATCGCTGTCGGTGGGATAGTATAGCTCATAAACATAAGCTGTATTCCCGGTTCCCAGGGTAGCAGCTGTACCATCATTGAATCGCCAGTAATATGAATGGAACTGACCAGAGGTAACATTTTCAGTGGATCCGTTATTCCAGTTGATGGTACCCGAGGTAATATCATTGAGTATACTGGTCATGATCAGATGTCCGTAAATATCAGTGGTTCCGGTTACCGTGCATTTGTATGTGCTCATACTGAAAATCCCGGCATAAATATTCAGATCACCGGTGATGGTGAAATCTGAACCCAGTGATATGGTGTTTGATTTTCCCCCATCTGACAATTGCATTCCTGACCGCTTATCGATTTCAGGCGATAAAGGAAGTGAAATATCTCCATCTTTTGCGCTCTTGTTGATCTTTACATCATGCAGTTTGCACCCGTTCATCTGGCTGATGGAATAATCTCCTGAACCATAAAACTCGAATGTTCCTGCTCCGGGAGTAAAATCGCCTCTTTGCCCGATAAACCCTTTGGAAGCCCTGATGGTACCTCCGGTAATGTCGTCATCCAATGCCAATCCGCTGTTGTAAATCCATATTCCGTTATCGATAAAATCGAGAGTACCACCGCTCATCCAGATGGTTCCGTTCACATTCCATGGCCAATAGCTGTATCCATTTCCACCGTAAACATTCATGGTCCCATTCATAATAACAATACCGCCACAGAGATCTACAAACTGGGAGGCATCCTGATGAAGTTCAATGAGGCCTCCGGCTGATGTCAGGTAGTACGTACCAAAAAGACCGTTATCGAATAAATCATACGCAATAAAGGTACCTCCCTCTACTTCAAGCTCACCGCTGTTCCAGTCGTAAATCTGGCAGGTAGTGGTAGTTCCGGCTGGGATATGCAGATCCATCAATGCCATATTCAGTTCAAGGCCATAGAAAGTTTCCCCGTAACAATACTGGTGGTTGTTATTGTTAAAGGTTACCATACCGGTTCCTTCCGTAAAACCTGCAGTGCCCACGTAATTGGTCCAGTTGCCTTTTAATTTGATGGAGGAGGGCGCTACGAGTGTACCGTTTTGAATGGTCATGCCGCCTAAGAGCACCAGATCCGAGTTTGCGTTGATGGTGTTAGCTTTACCAGTTTCAATCAGTTTCCCGTTTCGGTCATAAAATTTTTCTTCCGGGAGGCTGCCTGAATCATCTTTGGCTGCTGACTTATTGATTTTCAGATTCACCAGGTTACTGCCCACCCCATGAGAAACAATCATGTCAGAGCCGCCATACAGTTCGATAGTTCCGCCCGAAGGAGAAAAATCGGTTCTGTTACCATAAAAACTTCCGTTGGTTTTTATGGTTCCCCCGGTAATGTTTTCTGTCAAAGTGAAAGAAGTTGCGTAAATATTAATGCCATTGTCCTTAAAATCGAGCACACCACCACTCATTTCTACCACTGCATTGGCGGCATAGGGCCAGTAACTGGCGCCAGAGCCCCCTCTTACGAACATGGTTCCTCCAAACATATGGATTTCACCGTTCAAATCAGTATATTGACCTACATTCTGGGTCAGATCGAGGGTTCCTCCGGGGTTACACCAATACGTGCCGTAAAGGCCGTTATCAACCAGATCGAGCGCTTTGAAAGTACCCGCTACCACATCAATTCCGCCTGATGTCCAGTCGTATGTATTACAGGTAACCATACTGGCTGCGTTGTCCACCCGCAAGGCGGCGCCCATATTGGCTTCGATAATGTTAAAAGTTTCGCTGGTTTTGATATACTGATGTCCGGCGCCGTTGAATATCACCCGGCTTGTACCTTCTGTAAAGCCGGTAGTACCAACATTGTTGTACCAGTTTCCGCCTACTTTCATAATTCTGTCAGCCAGGTTAAGTACTCCAGATTGTATCACCACATCATATTTTACTTCAACCACATTGCTCAGATAAGTATCGATGGTAACCGTTCCTGTCTGGCTAAAAGTGAGATTGCGGAAATAATCGCCTACATTCATTCTGATGAACTGTGAAACGCCATCGAGGATGACTTTTCCGGCATTACAGATGAACGTACCGTTTGAATTAACATCTCCTTTAATGGTTACATCATAATCTGAAAAAATCCCGAATATAGCCCCTGAATGAACATAAAGGTCATCATTGATGGTAAGTGGTTGAGTTGACCAGGAACTGATACCGGTTTCAGCGCCTCCTGATTTGTAGCTGCTTAACTTGTAGAATGATGATGAAGTACTGTAACACCTTATGTAATTGGAGGTGGCGCCTCTGAAAGATACTATTCCGTTTGTCAGGTTAACGTTTGAACCCGGATTGAACTCCCAGGTTCCGTATACATTGCATACGGCGAGCGCAGTAACCGATGAGGTGGCGCCTGAATTCCAGGAGATATCCCCCATTACATTGAAAACTCCCGCTGCATTGTTCATATTGATGGCGCCGGATACGCTTACGTTTTCATTAGCGGTAAGGGTATATCCTCCGATAGTAAGAATAGCCCCCGAGTTGACCGTCAGATTACGGCAGGTTGCATTAGCACTGAATACATAGGGTTGACGTGTTGCACCGGTGGGGATCAGTACATCAAAAGAAGCATCGGGAATAACATCCCCATTCCAGTTATCCTCGTTATTCCAGTTGGTACTTGCCGCTCCGGTCCATTCCAGTATATCCGATCGCTGATAGGCCAGGGTGTATGAACCAAAGTAGGCATTGTAGCCTTTCACTTTCAGGTAAACATAACCGTCGTAAGTGGCCATCCAGGTTATCTTGGAACGGTTCGATTCGCACCCGTCGTCATTATAGGTGATATCATCGCAGTTGTTGTCATATAAGTTCAGGTAAGTATCAAAAGTGGCGGTAGCTCCGTTACCGCAGCCGGTCTGAAAGGTATAGGTACGGCCTTTTGCCACCTCAATCCGGTACATTTTGCATCCATAGGATACTGTGGACGAAGAATGCGTATTCCACGACTGTGTCGGGGTTAATTCAAAGTCATACCCGGGACAGGTGATACAACTAATTGTAGCCGTAGCACGATAGGCAGCAATATTATTTCTCACGGTAGTGATGGTCCATGCGTTATCGCCATCATCATAATCGCCGGTTGGGGCGCCCATAAAATTAATAGTGGGATTGGAGAAATATCCGACCCTTGTCGAACTCTGGTAATTGGGAGGGAAGTAAGATCCGTCGGAGTAACTCATGGTGCTGGAATACAGGATGCCGTCCGATCCCCACCACCGCCATCCGGCAGAGAAGGAGAACAAACCCGGCCCCGGTTGAAAATTTTGCTGCTTATGATGCCCGCACCCCATATTGTGCCCCATTTCATGGATGGGAGAAAAAGCATTGTAGGTGCCAACCCCTACACACGAAAACCCGGTTCCGGCATCCCCGGCTGAATTTCCTAAAACCCAGCCTATACCGCCTCCCATGGTGGTAAAAAGCTGGCATAAATCGGCGCCATAAGTATTCCGCCAGGTATGTATACCGTCCATATAACCGTCTGAAGTGCCGGTAAACCGATTGAGATCGACTTCCGGATCACTATTTTCAGTATAAGAAACTTCAGCGGTGTATACCAAACGGTTGGTGGCTTGTGTCTGGCTGTTGGCATGTACGGTTTTACCAATGGCTACTGCTGTGGCTACACAGTTTAAAATGCCCCCACCATTGTTATTGCCCCAGGTACGGGCCGCCGGTGTGTACACAATCATTATATCAATGACTGCATCTACCATGGGTTCCTTGGAAGTACCGGATTCCTTTTTCTCCCTTGGCGGTATAACAAACGGCCCCTGAGAACCTTCACCCTCCGGAATTAACGGGGGATGATCCTCAGGTTCAGGTATCAGTGCCGGGTTGAGTTCTAAAAGGTAATGGACGTTAGTGACCGGATCACTGATAATCTGAAACCGTTTCCCCAGTTCAGGTATGAAAATATTGACCAGCGAACGGTTCTCTGTGGTTGATATAACCATAAAAGCATACTCAAATCCTGTAAGTTTGGCAATAATGGTCAAATTTCCCGCAAAGTACTCCTCAGCGTTCTGTACCTCTGCCTGAAATTCCAAATCCGTAAAAAGATTCAGTTGAATCAGGTCACCCGTTTTTACCACAGAAAGTGTAGTAGCCGATTCACTCAGCAGAACTTCCCGAAAACGGACCACCGCCTCTTTAAAATCGAAGAAGTATAATGCTGTGGATACATCCTGTCTCTGATCCGTCTGGTTACGGATAAGTTCAAACTCATCCGGCCGGGCAAAGACATCCGGGGTAATGACCAGGTTCCAAAGACCGGTCAAAACCATGATAAAGTAAACTTTGAATTTCATAATTCCTCCTTTTATTTAGTGACATATATCGAATCAGAACTGGAATGAAAGGTCAGGTTTAAGAACCAAAAAGAAAACTGAATCGAAACTGACAATAAAAAATACCACCCTTTACCTGGTGGTGAAGAGAACTTTGTATATTCCGGTAACGATAATCCTTTCAGGATAAGTTCTTTAGGTTCATTAAGATAAATCTGATAAGATAATTTTAATCAGCTTAAAACTAACCAGAAACAAAGATAATAAGAACCTCGCTCTAAAGCAAATTTATTAAGGAATCATTTAATATTTTTCACCATTTCTTTTGCCTTCTCTATGGCTTTTGCCAGGCCTCCCGGATTTTTCCCTCCGGCGGTGGCAAAATATGGCTGTCCTCCTCCTCCTCCCTGAATTTCCCTGGCAATCTCCCGGATCATGGTTCCGGCATTCAGGTTGGCTGACTTTACCAACTCATCGGATATCATCAGGCTTAACTGAGCTTTTCCATCCTGCTGAGCGCCAAGTAATAAAAACAGGTTGTCCACAACATCCCTGGTCAGATATGACAGGTCTTTCATAGCACCGGCATCGAGATTTTCAACAATTCGTCCCGCAAAATTGATCCCATGGATATTTTCAATACTGCCTGAAATTTCATCCCTAAGGAGCATCAGCTTTTCTTTCATAAGATCGTTGATTTTTCCGGAGAGCTGGCGGTTTTCTTCCTGCAATCCTTGGATGGCCTTCAGAATATCCTGAGGGGCTTTCAGGGCTTCTCTGATTTCATCCAGCAAATCGTTCTGCTGAAGGATATATTCTTCCGCTTTCACGGCTGTAATGGCTTCAATTCTCCGGATACCTGCCGCGATAGCCGATTCAGATACAATCTTAAAATACCCTATCTGCCCGGTTGCCGGAACATGGGTACCCCCACACAATTCAACGGAATAGTCCTCATCGAAGGTGATTACCCGCACCTCTTCCCCGTATTTTTCTCCAAACAATGCCATGGCCCCCATTTGAACCGCATCATCGAATTTCACTTTACGGAATTCTCCAATCCGGATATTTTCCCGGACTTTACGATTTACCAGCTGTTCTACCTTCCTGATCTCTTCTTTGCTCATTTTACTGAAATGGGAGAAATCAAAACGGAGGTAGTTTTCATTCACCAGACTGCCTTTTTGCTCAACATGGTTACCCAGGATTTGCCGGAGTGCAGCATGCATCAGGTGGGTAGCGCTGTGGTTGTTGGCCGTCAGAATCCGCTTTTCGACATCAATAACAGCATGGAACGTTTCATGAATTTCGGCAGGCAGCTTACGGGCAATATGTATGCTCAGGTTATTTTCCTTACGGGTATCCTCAATCTGTATTTTTTCACCCTGGAATTCAAGCCAGCCTCTGTCACCTGCCTGTCCGCCACTTTCAGCATAAAATGGGGTCTTATCCAGTACGATCTGGTAATACTGCTCTTTGCTGGTTTTCACTTTCCGGAACTTTACTATTTCAACTTCAGCTTCTGTTACATCATATCCCACAAACTCTGTGACATCATTCCCTTCCCTGATCACCACCCAATCCTCTGTATCAACCAGAGCAGCCTGCCGCGACCGGTTTTTCTGTTCTTCTAACTTTTTCTGGAATCCGGCCATATCCACTTCATAGTTCAACTCCCTGGCCATCAACTGGGTAAGGTCAATGGGAAAACCATATGTATCAAATAACTCAAAGGCAAAGCTTCCGTCAATCGTCTGGTTGCTGGCCGTGTACTCAAGGTAATGATCGAACTTACGGATTCCGGTGGATAATGTTTTAAGGAAAGCCTGTTCTTCCTCGGTGATTACTTTAATGATGATTTCCGACTGATGAAGCAGTTCCGGAAAAAATTCACCCATATTTTCGGCCAGTACCGGAACCAACTGGTGAATAAACGGGGTTTTTACATTAAGATACGTATAAGCATATCGTACTGCCCGCCTTAAAATTCTCCGGATCACATATCCGGCCTTGTTGTTGGAAGGCAGTTGCCCGTCGGCAATGGCAAATGAAACCGCCCTGAGATGATCGGCGATGACCCGCATGGCAATATCCGACTTCTCACCTGAATCATAGGCAATTCCGGTCAATTCGGAGATTTTTCTGATGATGGGCTGGAATACATCGGTATCATAATTCGACTTTTTACCCTGAAGCGCCATATTCAGCCGTTCAAATCCCATCCCGGTATCGACATGTTTGGCCGGAAGGGATTCCAGTTTGCCATCGGCTTTGCGGTTAAATTCTATAAATACCAGGTTCCAGATTTCAATCACCAGCGAATGACCTTTATTCACAAGGTCTTTACCGGGAACTAAAGCTTTTTCTTCATCAGTACGCAGATCAATATGAATTTCGGAACATGGCCCGCAGGGACCGGTTTCACCCATCTCCCAGAAATTATCCTTTTTATTGCCATATAAAATCCGGTCCTCAGGGATATGGTTTTTCCAGTAATTAAGGGCTTCCTGATCCGGAGGGATATTATCCACTTCATCACCCTCGAATACGGTAACATACAAATTCTCACGGTTGAGTCCGTAAACATCTGTGAGCAGTTCCCAGGCCCATTCAATGGCCTCTTTCTTGAAATAATCTCCAAACGACCAGTTGCCCAGCATCTCAAACATCGTATGATGATACGTATCCAGGCCGACCTCTTCAAGATCATTGTGTTTACCCGAAACCCTGAGGCATTTCTGCGTGTTGGCAATCCGGTGGTATTTCACCGGTTCATTACCGAGAAAAATATCCTTGAACTGGTTCATGCCCGCATTGGTGAACATCAAAGTAGGATCATTCTTGATCACCATTGGCGCTGAGGCAACAATATGGTGTTGTTTCGACCTGAAAAATTCGAGAAAAGTTTTGCGGATCTGCTGGCTTGTCATATGCAATAATTATATTTTATTCGGGTTAAATGTGTTCAAAAATTAAAGGGTGCAAATTTATCCATTTTCAGTAACTTTGCCGACCCTCGAACTACTAAGATAAAAAGAAATATTATGCATAAGGATCGATATATATTTAACAGGAAAACACTGACTTATGAAAGATTCAAGACTCCGCTGAAGAAAAAGATTCTTTCGTTCATCTGGTCCCTGGCTGTTGCTCTGGTATTTTCAGCGGCTGTACTGCTGATCGCCTACACTTTTCTCGATTCTCCCAAGGAAAGAATATTAAAGAGGGAAATTGCCCAGTACAAGCTTCAGCTCGAAGTAATGAACGGAAGACTTGATCAGCTGGCAGAGGTGGTGAATGACCTCGGGGAAAAGGATGATAACATTTACAGGGTGATCTTTGAGGCCGAACCTATCCCCTCAGCAGTAAGAAAAGGAGGAATCGGGGGTGTTGACCGTTACAGTTCCCTGAGAGGATTTAATAATTCAGCGGATATCATCGCTACCGCCAGGAAAATAGATGAACTGAGCAGCCAGGTATATGTACAGTCGAAATCATTCGATGAAGTATTTAAACTGGCCCGTAACAAAGCCGACCTCTTAGCCGCTATTCCTGCCATTCAGCCCATCAGCAATAAAGATCTGCGACGCTTGAGTTCCTATTTCGGATACCGCATCGACCCTTTTTATAAAGTCATGAAGTTTCATGAAGGGGTAGATTTTACAGCACCTCTGGGTACCGATGTTTTTGCAACCGGTAACGGCCGGGTAAAAAGTATCGAACGTACCCGGTCGGGTTATGGACTGATGGTCATCATCGATCATGGTTATGGATACAGCACTGCTTATGCACACCTTTCAAAAACGAACGTTAAGGTAGGTCAGCAGGTTACCCGTGGAATGGTAATTGCCAAGGTGGGAAATACCGGCAAATCAACTTCTCCCCACCTGCATTATGAAGTCAGGAAAGGGGGCAAAGCCATAGACCCAATCAATTATTTCTTCAACGATATAACCCCGGCTCAATATGAAGAAATCATAGCCCGTTCATCACAGCCCTCACAAACCATGGATTAACACTGATATTCAATGGCAGAAAAACTCTTTTACAAAATAGGTGAAGTGGCAGAAATGCTGAATGTTTCCACCTCACAAATCCGGTTTTGGGAAAACGAGTTTGAAATTTTAAAACCCGAAAGAAATAAAAAGGGAAACCGCCTGTTTACCAAAAAAGACCTTGATAACCTTATTATTATCCACCATTTGGTAAAAGAACGGGGTTTTACGCTTCAGGGAGCCAGGGAAAAACTGAAGGAAAATCCATCCGACTTAATGAATAAAGCCGAGCTCGTTAAATCTTTAAAGAAAATTTATCAGACGCTTGAGGAAATCAGGGATGAAATTGACAGGTTACCCGAAAGATAAACTACAATTCCTGGGTATATAAATACCTTTTAATACTTTTTTTCGGTGTCTTCTCAAATTCCTCTTCCATAATCTGGATTTTTGAAATCTTCATGATGGCGGGCATGTGTTTGTTCAGATGTTTCCGTTGATCCTCCAGATGATGCAGGAAGGACTTCTCATCCAGCTTCTCTTTTTCAACCTGATCTTTATCAGGAAATATCAGCGCTACCAGTTTTCCTTTTCGCTCTACTACCACTGATTCTGTAACATACTGCCAGTTATTGATCCTCGATTCAATTTCTTCAGGATAGATATTCTCACCGGATGCACCCAGGATCATATTCTTGCACCGTCCCCGGATATACAGAAATCCATCTTTGTCTATGGTGCCCAGGTCGCCGGTATGCAGCCAGCCATCGGTATCAACCGTTTGTGTGGTGGCTTCACTGTTTTTATAATAACCTGCCATAACATTATCTCCTTTTACAAGAATTTCACCGACTACATGTTCAGGGTCGTCCGAGTCGATTTTCATCACCAGCTGATCTACCACCCTACCGGCCGAATTCAGTCTGAAATCCTTCCAGCCGGCATAACTGATCAGCGGACCGCATTCCGTCATACCATAACCAATGGTAAAACGGAACTTCATCTTCATAAAAAACCTCTGAACATCTTCATTCAAAGGAGCGCCACCGATCACTACTTCATGAAAATTATTACCAAAGGAAGCCGTTAGCTTCTGGTTGATCTTTTCCAGAATTTTACGGTTGATCCCAGGGACGTGCATTAACACTTTCATCACCGGTTTATCCAGTACAGGCTTGATCTGCTTTTTGAATATTTTTTCAATGATCAGGGGAACGGAAAGGATCAACCTCGGTTTTATCCTGGCAAATCCTTCAAGAATAACCTTAGGCGTAGGGGTTTTGCCTAAAAATGTAATATGACATCCCAGAGTAAACGGATACAAAAATTCGATGGCACATCCGTAGGCATGGGCCAGTGGTAAGAAACTCAGAATGGCATCTCCGGGAACCAGCGGCATATAGGTACGGGCGTATACCATATTTCCGGCTATGTTGTTATGGGTAAGCATTACCCCTTTTGAAAAACCTGATGTGCCTGAAGTATAAAGAATGGCAAACATATCGGAATTATCAGGCACTTCGTAACGAATCGCCCCGGTATTATTTGATGCGGCCATATTCCCGGATAACTTCCGGATTATCTCCTGACAGCCCGGATTTTCAGAATACAGGCAGCTAAAATCATCCAGCGATATTACCGCTTTAACATTCAGCAACTTATCAGAATCAAGCGTATCGAAAATGGAATTATTCGCAAATAAAATTACACTGTCGGAATGATTCACCAGTTCATGAACATCTGACGGAGCAAAATGGGGAAGTACCGGCACCACCACCGCTCCGCAGGTAACCACCGAAAGATAGGCCAGAGCCCAGTTTGAGGAGTTTTTACCGATCAGGGCTATCTTATCATTTTTACCGACTCCAAGGGATTGATACAAGTGATGAAAACCGGTGATAATCCCGCTTACTTCGCGATAGGTCAGATTCCGGTTACCGTCATAATCAGAAAATGCAATCCTTTCAGCATTTTCCCGGATTGAATCATTGACCATTCTGATAAAATTTTCCTGGATCATAAAAATAAATTAAAAATATTTGGACTCCGAAAGATAATCATTCACATATTCATGGATACCTTCCTCAAGACTATAAAATGGCAAAAGGTAGCCTGAACTTTTTAGTTTTTCCATCCTTGCTTCTGTAAAATATTGGTATTTATCCCTGATATCTTCAGGAGTATCCATGAATTCAATATTGTCGTTCAGGTTGGATGCCCGGAATACCGATTTTGCCAGATCAAGGAACGTACGTGCCTGTCCGGTTCCGAGATTATATAACCCGCTCTCAGGCTGGTTGGTCATCATATAATACAATACATCCACAACATCCTTGACATAGACAAAGTCTCTCAACTGACCGCCATCAGCGTACCCGGGGTTATGAGAGCGGAAAAGGCGGACGCCGCCGGTATTCCTGATCTGATTAAAAGCGTGAAATACCACGGATGCCATTCTGCCTTTATGGTATTCATTGGGGCCATATACATTAAAAAACTTCATCCCGGCAAAGTAAGGGGGTCGTTCATCCTGTTGCAGCGCCCATTTATCAAAATCATTCTTGGAATCGCCATAAGGATTCAGGGGCTTAAGCTGATACGGCAACTGATGATCATCCAGGTATCCCAGACTTCCATCGCCATACGTAGCCGCAGAGGAAGCATATACCAGCGGAATTTTGTACCTGGAGCACATTTGCCACATTGTTTTTGAATAGTTCAGGTTTAACTGGTTGAATATCTCTACATTAAACTCGGTGGTATCGGTTCGGGCGCCCAGATGGTATATAAAACCGATATTTTTATAATTGCTTTCTAGCCAGTTAAAGAAGTCACGCCTGTCAACCCGCTCCTCAATGATCTTGTTTTGAAGGTTTTTGTTTTTGACAGGATGGGTAAAGTTATCCACCACAACAATTTTTTTGATGCCTTTATTGTTGAGTTTTCCCACCATTGCGCTGCCAATAAATCCGGCAGCTCCGGTTACTATAATCATAGATCAATGTGTTTTCTGAGTGGTTATTATTATTATTATTATTATTATTTAGTCATTTGTGAAAAATCTTTCATTTTGGAGAGAAATTCCCTGAGCAATTCGCCGGAATAGGTGTTTAAAGAATCCATCCTCTCCGGATGCCATTGCACGGCAAGCATAAACGGCTCACTTTCTGGATCGGCCCAGGTAAAAGCTTCTGTCAGGTTATCGCCTGAACAGGCCAGAGAGACAAGTTTTGACGATAAATCCCTGATTCCCTGGTGATGATTGGAGGTTACTCGGCCTGCTTGTTTTCCTGTGAGTTGTGACAAATAGTTTTCACCCCCGGTTGAAACCAGATGTTCACAACTGAGCGGGTCTTCACACCTGTGCTGCACCAGCGAGCCAAATTGTGCCGGCAGGTCGGCATACAAGCTACCACCAAAATAAACGTTCAGCAATTGAAAACCCCGGCAGATACCAAGAAGTGGCATTTTTTTATCATAAGCCAGTTTCAGGGCCATATATTCAAGGGTATCACGACCGGGATTCATCGTGCAAAACACCGTATCTTCAGGCCTGCCGTACCGATCAGGATGAATATCATCACCACCGGTAAGCATCAGTCCGTCGCAGGAACTTAGCGCCTGTTCAACCTGATCAGCCGGGATCTGGTTAAGCACAATAATCTCAACCGTTGAATCCATCTGATGAACCCATTTGATATAGTTACTCTCTTCTGGATTACCGTTAATGAAGGAGGCGGCAAGTTTTAAACGCGTATTTTTTGTAGTACATGAGTTTATCATGATGAAAAAGGTAAGAAAAAGCAGAATAAAACGGGTAAAGGAGTATCCCGATGAATTTCTCATAATTGGAATTAAGCGGTAAAGGTGCAAAATCTGAAAATAATCTGATGAACTTCGACAAAATTAAAAATTTAGATAGAAATGATGTGTTAAAAATTTGTAAGCTTCTGAATATTGAAAATTTTCGTCATAAACCGTCAATTCCGCAACTTCGGGATTTCTCAGTGCTACCTTCCTGAATTCGGCAAGTATGAGTTTAGGATCTTTAAAAGGAACCGTTTTAACCTTCAAAACCCTGGATGGATACAATTGGCTTCTTTCAGCATGCTGCATGAATTTGTCATACGCCGGAACAGGCATTACGCAGGAAAATTTTCCGCGGGGTTCAAGCAGGCAAGCTACCGACTGCATCAGCAGATCAGAGGATAAATGTTCAGAATGACGGGCCATGGTACGCCGTGCGGATGAAGGCTTCAGCGATTTCTCAAAGTAGGGCGGATTGGCAATGATATGATCATAACGGACTGTATTGCCGGCCATGAACTCCTGCAGGCTGATATTCCGGACTTTCAACCTGCTGTTCCACGGGCTTTGCTGAAAATTTTGCCAGGCCTGCATGGTAGACTCCTCATCAATTTCGATGGAATCGATTAAAGCCTCGCATCGCTGGGCAGTCATCAGTGCCAGAATGCCACATCCGGTGCCAATATCAAGAACTCTTGCACAACCGTCCACTGCAGCCCATGAACCCAGTAATACCGAATCAGTACACACTTTCATGCTAGACCGGTTGTCATCAATTTCAAAGTATTTAAACCTGAAAGACATACCATTTATTCAAGATAGAGCTCAATCAGTCCTTCGGGCGCTTCAACAGTTATGGAACGTTTTTTCCGGTCAACCTGAAGGATGATTTCGCCGGATATGGGAATGAGTACATTTTTTCCGTTACTGTCGATTTCAAAAAGAGGATTTTGGGGAAGGTCAATTACCTTGATCACTTTTCCAACGGTTCCGAAATTTACGTCAGTAACCTCATACCCGATAATTTCATGGTAATAGAAACGGGTTCCGGAAAGTTCGGGAAGATACTCATCGGGGAGAAAGACTTTTTTCCCGGTCAGCAGCGTGGCTCTTTCCATGGAATTAATGTTATTCAGGGTAACCACAAATTGGTTTCCATGAACTTTTAAATTCCGGATAAAAAAAGGGATGAGTTGGTTATCAATCTCCACATATAATTTATCGATCTTCAGATAATCCGTAAGGTCATCCACATCGGGAAACATCAGCACCTGGCCGGCGCTTCCGAAGGTTTTGGTGAGTTTTCCGAAATAAAAATAATTTTGGTATTCCATTCTATAAAACAATGATAGCCAGAAATTTGACGAACATCTTTCCGGCTATCAGCTATGGTTTTACGGGTAAAATACTATGCTTCAGTGTGTTCCTGAGGAGTTTCCTCGCCGGCAGCTTCTTCGGCCATTTTTTCCTGAGCCTCTTCTACCTGTTTCTGTACTTCTTTGGCTCTTTTTTCGGCTATTTTCTGAATTCTAGCCTCGTTGATTTTAGCTTCAGCTTCTACCTGTTTTTTACTTTGCGTTTTCTTATTCAACTCAATGGCTTTTAATTCACTTACAAACCTGGCTTTTTTAGCTTCCAGCCATTCATTGAATTTCACTTCAGCCATTTCCGGTGTAAAAGCGCCTTTCTGAGCGCCTTTCAGAAGATGGATTTTGTGTAATACTCCTTCCTGTCGTAGCAGGGATTTTGCAGTTTCTGAAGGTGATGCGCCGGTTTGCATCCAATACACCGCCCGGTCGAAATTCAGGCTGATTTCGGCGGGGATTGAAATTGGATTGTAAGTGCCAATTTTCTCTATGAACTTACCATCTCGAGGTGCACGACCATCGGCTACTACAATGTGATAAAAAGGTCTTCCCTTTTTACCATGACGTTGTAATCTGATTCTTGTTGGCATAATTGAAAATTAATTTTTAAAATGGGGTGCAAAAATGCAACTTTTTTTTGAATTGGAAATACTTTGCCATGAATTTTCTGCAAATTTCAAATCTGTGAAAGTTATCAACAACTGTTATCCGGCTCGCTCTTTTGGTTACTTTTACCAATTCGATTTTCAATCAAAAAATAATTATAACTCATTGAATTACAGGTATGCCTGACTTTGTTCATTTGCATGTACACACGCAATACTCAATACTTGACGGAGCTTCTAAAATTGAAAAACTGGTTGCACGCGCCAAAGAATTAGGCATGAAAGCGCTGGCGGTAACCGACCATGGTAATTTATTCGGCACCTTGAAATTCTGGTCGTATGCCAGAGAGAACGGGATTAAGCCCATTATCGGATGTGAAATGTATGTAGCGCCCAGGAGCCGATTTGAAAAAAACGGAAAAATTGACCGGAGCGGTCATCATCTGATCCTGCTGGCCAAAAATCTTACCGGTTACCGGAATCTGAGCCGTTTAACCAGTTTGGCCTACAAGGAAGGTTTTTACTACACACCCCGCATTGATAAACAACTGCTACGGCAGTATCATGAGGGGCTTATTGCCTCCACAGCCTGCCTGGGTGGAGAAGTACCGTCAGCCATCATGAAATATGGGCCGGAAAAAGCGGAGCAAATTATGCTGGAGTATCGTGAGATTTTCGGGGAAGATTTTTACATCGAACTGCAGGACCACCATCTTCCGGAGCAGAAAACGGTGAATCAGGAACTTATAACCTTGGCCCGCAGGCATAACATAAAGCTGATCGCCACCAATGATGTACACTACATCTATAAGGAAGATTTTCAGGCTCATGAAATACTCATCGCCATCAATACCAAATCGGACATTGATGATGATGAAGGTTTACATTATTCGGGGGAGGAGTATCTGAAATCGCCGGATGAAATGGCCACCATTTTCAGTCATATCCCGGAAGCTATCGAAAATACTGCCGCTTTGGCCGACTCGGTGGAAGATTACAATCTTACCGTCAAAAAGATTCTTCTGCCTCATTTTCCCCTCCCTGAAGGTTTCAATAATGAAAATGAATACCTCCGGCATCTCACCCTCATCGGGGCTGAAAACAAATATACCGCGGTGGATGAAACCGTTTCAGGCCGCATTGAGTATGAATTGAATCTTATCGAAGAAATGGGATTTGCCGGGTATTTCCTTATTGTACAGGATTTTATCAATGAAGCCAGAAAAATGGGAGTTATTGTAGGCCCGGGACGGGGTTCGGCTGCCGGTTCTGCCGTTGCTTTTTGTATAGGTATCACGTCCATTGATCCCATAAAATACAATTTGCTGTTCGAAAGATTTTTGAATCCCGAACGGATTACCATGCCCGATATCGATATTGATTTTGACGATGAAGGGCGCGAAAAGGTATTTGACTATGTTGTGAATAAATATGGTGAAGACCATGTGGCTCAGATCATTACATTTGGTACCATGGCAGCAAAATCGGCGATCAGAGACGTGGCACGGGTACTGAAAGTAGCCATTCCGGATGCTGATTATCTCGCGAAACTGATCCCGGAAAAGCCGGGCATCACCTTTGAGCAGGCTTATAAAGAAGTTCCGGAATTACAGGAAATCCGGGTTAACGGAAAAGACTTTCAGCGAAAAATCCTGACTTTTGCCGAAACACTGGAAGGTACTACCCGGCACACCGGTACACATGCCTGCGGAGTGATTATCGGGCCTGATAAACTGATTGACCACATCCCTTTAAGCACAGCCAAAGATTCTAAATTAATGGTAACGCAGTATGAAGGAAAGCTGGTGGAATCAATGGGTATGCTTAAAATGGATTTCCTGGGATTGAAAAATCTCAATATCATCAAAGACACGGTGGCACAGGTAAGGAGAAAATTTGACCAGCATTTTGATATCGAAAAAATACCGCTGGATGATCCCAAAACGTTTGAATTGTATCAGAAGGGAGATACCATTGGTACGTTCCAGTTTGAGTCGGAAAACATGAGGTCGTATCTCAAGGAACTGAAACCTAACAACCTCGAAGACCTGATTGCCATGAATGCCTTGTACAGGCCGGGACCGATGAAGCTTATACCGGTTTATATCAACCGGAAACACGGGAAGGAAACAGTGGAATATTTTCACCCGAAACTGGAGCCGATTTTACGTCCTACATTTGGCATCATGGTTTACCAGGAGCAGATCATGCAGATTGCCCAGGTAATGGGTGGATTTAGTATGGGAAAAGCCGATATTCTGAGAAGGGCTATGGGTAAAAAAGACCCGGCAGCCATGGAAAACCAGAAAAAAGAATTTATGAATGGCGCCATTAATCTTGGATTCGATACCCAGCTTGCCAATAAAATATTCTCGCTGATGCTGGAATTTGCCAATTACGGCTTTAATCGTTCCCATTCGGCGGCTTATTCGGTAATTGCCTATCAAACGGCCTACCTTAAAGCCAATTTTTCTGCGGAATATATGGCGGCTGTTCTTACCCATAATCTCAGCGACATCAAGAAAATCACCTTTTTTATTGAAGAATGTAAGCGAATGGATATTCCGGTGCTGGGCCCTGATATTAATGAAAGTGAACTGAATTTCACCGTAAATGCCAGTCATGAAATCCGTTTCGGCCTGGGTGCCATTAAGAATGTCGGAGAAACAGCCGCTATTTCTATTATCCAGGAGAGGGAGAAAAACGGCCCTTACTCTGATGTTTTCGACCTGGTAAAAAGGGTAAACCTTAAATCCGTAAACAAACGGACTCTTGAAGCATTGGCCACTTCCGGCGCCTTTGATTGCTATACAGAGATTCACCGGGCCCAGTATTTTTACAGGGATGCGCCGGAATCTCCATCCTTTATAGAAAAACTTATCCGGCTGGGTTCGAATTACCAGGAACAAAATAATTCAGCACAGGTTTCGCTGTTCGGTGATATGAGCGTGGTTGAACTGCCTAATCCCGAAATACCGGCATGTCCGGCCTGGACCCGGATTGAGCGGCTTAAATATGAAAAGGAAACTACCGGATTTTATATTTCCGGACACCCACTGGATGAATTCAGGCTTGAAATGGAAAATTACTGCAACATTACCATTTCCGATTTGAAAAACAATATGGAAAAACTGAAAAACAAAGATCTGGAATTTGCAGGTATTGTGTCATCGGTAGCCCACAAAACTGCTAAAAACGGAAATCCGTTTGGATCGTTTTCTGTTGAGGATTATGATGATAATATCCCGATAACCCTGTTTGCTGAAAACTATTTAAAATACAAACATTTTCTGGAAACCGGCAGATTTATTTTTGTGAAAGCCAGGGTAGAATCCCGATTTAATACTGATCAACTTGAAATTAAAGTACTTAGCATTCAACTATTGCCCGAACTGCTTGAAAAAAATCTGAAAGAAATTCGGGTATCTTTAGATATTGTGGACATTAATACTGATCTGATAAAAATCCTTCAGGAAGGAATGACGGGGTCAACAGGTAGGGTAAAATTGCGGTTCGCCGTATTCGACCGTCATACAAACACTTCATTAATGCTCTCCAATATGAAAACAGGCGTATCGAATGAATTTATAAGAAAACTGGCGACACAACCAGGGATAAGGATCAAACTAAATTAATAGATAAATAGAACTGGTTTCCAGCGATTAATGAAAATCAAAACGAAACGGTAACCGATAGTTTATACTTACAAAACCTTTCGTTTGTGACGGTTGCCAAGGATTCTTTTATTTTTGCTGTAAAATATTTAAACCTATAAAATCATTTTTATGGTACTTGAACTTACAGAATCGAATTTTGATGAACATGTAAACAATTCAAACCTTCCGGTAATTGTGGATTTTTGGGCTGAATGGTGTGGCCCATGCAGAACCATAGGACCTATCATTCACGAAATCGGAAGCACCTATGCAGGAAAAGTCGTTGTTGGAAAGGTGGATGTTGATAATAACCCCGGTATCGCAGGTAAATTCGGAATTAGAAGTATCCCTACCATTCTGTTTATTAAAAACGGACAAGTAGTTGACAAACAAGTCGGCGCTGTACCAAAACCGGTTATCGTAAAGAAGGTAGAAAGCATGTTATAAAAAATATTGGTAATTACAAGAGCAATAATTATCTCAATTATTGCTCTTTTTTTTGCCTGCAATATTATTTTTTTTATATTTGCAATTCATTAATACCCCTTTTCCCCACTTCTGAAAATTTATAAAAATTTAATCCAGAATATTGACTTTTATTTTACTTAATAAACTACTAATTAACCATTTACCAATTTAAATCACATAACCATGGGCAAGAACTATGCGAAAATTGCAATCAAAATAGGCGACATTGATATACATATCGAGGGTCCCTATGAATTTGTCAGCAGACATTATGAAAAAGTCGAACGGCAAATTCTTTCAATTCCGGAACTTATTGATGAGGATACTGAAACGGATAACATTGAAGTTACGCAACCTGTTGCTCCGGAAGTAAAACTGGTCAGCGAATCCGTTGATTCAGAACAGGTAGCTAAGAAAAAAAGAGGGAGAAAACCGAAACAGGTTCATTCCGAAGATATGACTCAGGCTGTTGATGCTGAACCCGTTGAAGTATTAGCTGAACCTCAGGAAATAGTGATTTCAAAACCAAAAAAACAAAGGGAAAGACAAGATAAGGATTCATTTAATTTTTCAATGAGTTTTAAAGACTGGTTAAACAGATTACCGGTAAAAACCACCGGTACAGCCAAGTCGGTATTAGCAGGTTATTATATCGAATATAACAACGAAAATCATACTTTTAAAGCACGGGAAGTATCCAAACTACTTAAAACCTATAACATAACCCTCTCAAATACGAGTAAATTTCTGAAACAGGGTGTTGATGCACAACGGATGGTTGAAGTATCCCGCAATGGCAAAGAATCCGAATATATGCTCACAATGGAAGGGATCAATTACGTTTTTAAATTATTGGGTGTAACCGATTCAGTTCCTGAATATCTGATACCCAAAATATAACTTTAGTTAAATACTTTATAAAAAGTAACAAAAAGGCTGTCATTGTATGACAGCCTTTTTTTATTCTAATAACCCGGCAAATCCTGATTCGTCAATTATCCTGGCCACTTCTTCAATATTCGTGGTTTCCATAAGCTTCATCCTGGTATGTTGCGCACGGTCGAAATTATTAATATAAATTTTATAAAACCTTCTTAAGTTTAAAAAGTTGTGCGTCTTGCCCCAGTTCTTTTCGTACAGCCGGGTGTGTTTCCATAATAACTCAAACCGCTCTTTTACAGAAGGTTCAATCTTAACTTCATTAAAAAACCAGGGGTCGGTAAAAATGCCTCTGCCCACCATTACCCCATCACACCCATATTGCTTACACTTGCTTATTCCATCCGGATAATCTTTCACATCCCCATTTCCAATAATGAAAGTGGAATACTTTAGATTGTTCCGCAATTCAACTGCTTTTGCGATCTCATTCCAGTCAGCAGGAACCTCCGACATCTGTTTCTGGGTACGTCCGTGTAATATGATGGCCGGCAATCCGCAACCCAGTAAAAACGAAATCCATTCTTCAGTGATGGGTTTGCCGGTTCCCGTTCTGGTTTTAACACTTACAGGCAAATGCGTACCCTCCTGAGTAGCCTGGATGATCTCTTTCACCTGATCGTATTTTCCGATAAGCGCTGAGCACCCACCCTGCTTTACAATTTTTTTTACCGGACAACCCAGATTGATATCGATTCCGTCGAAATGATAGTTTTCAGTAATGAATTGAGCTGATTTTAAAAAATTCTCCGGCTTTGTACCCCAAATCTGCGCTACCAGCTTTACATTCATTTGGGTAAGCAGTTCCTTTTCTGTAGGGCTAACGTACAAACGTGAACCTACTTTGGGTCTGCCTTTTTCATTACATAATCCTTCAGTGGAAGTAAATTCGGTAAACAAAACATGCAAACGGCCCGGTTGTGAGGTACTTAGTACAATTTCCCTGAAGGATGTTTCCGTAACATCTTCCATGGGCGCCAAGGTGAACATGGGTTGGTTCATCTCACTCCAGAATCCGGCATTCATGCTATTTTTTAAACTATATTCCATTAATTTGCATCGTCATTAATTAATACAAGTCTCATATGGCCAAATCAGCAGTTGTTCAGGCTTCTTTGCGGGCAAATATAATATTCCTGATCAGTGGGGTTATTTTTTTTCTGATCATTCCCATCATATCCCGTTCAACCGGAATTCCGGTCTATTATATTGAGCCCATGAGATGGGTTGCAATAATCGGTGTTGTTCATTTTAACCGGTGGAGTGCTTATGTTATGGGGCTGATTCTGCCCTTTATCTCATACCTGGCATTTACTCATCCACCCGTTGATAAGGCAGCCATTATCTCATTGGAACTTATAACCAACATTTTTTTATTCCTGTGGTTCAAAAAGAAAATGATTTCAGTCTTTTTTTCCATGTTCACCGCTGTAATTGCCAGCAAAATTATATGCTATTTAATATATCTAGCTGTTTACGACCGGAAGTTTTTCAGGTCAGAAACCACTCCTGATTTTCTGATCTCTCAAGGGGTAGTTACCCTGTTAATCAGTGCTTATGCCTGGATTTGGCTGACAAAAAAACTACCGTTTAACCAATAACCTATCCTGATTCATTTACCGTGATTACCCGCATTATTATATGTTTCCCGGATTTTCTTCTCAACTATTTCTATTTTTTCCTCCTGTTTAAGGTGTCCGTTTATCCAGGTGATACCAGTACCATGTTTTTCCATTCGTCTGAACCAGGTCATCTGTCTTTTGGCAAACTGGTGAATAGCGGTATTCAATAACCGGAACATGGATTCCTTTGATAATCTGCCGGATAAATACTGTGCAATGAATTTATACTCAAGTCCGTAATACTCCAGTTTTTCAACCGGAATCCCGTTATCCAGCAAACCCTTTACTTCTTCAATCATTCCGTTGGCCAGACGTTGCTCCAGCCTCCTGGTGATTCTTTCCCGGATTTCCTCTCTGGGCAGGGATATGCCAAATACCACAGGCAAAAAACTGGGTAATTCAAACCTTTTCTCAGGATGGTCATCATGATAACTGTATATCTCCAGAGCTCTGATCAGGCGATCCCTGTCAAGCAAATCCGTGGTGTTATGAAGCGGATACTTTTGGATAAGTTTTTGTAGCTCAAATATTTCCAGATGTTGAAGTTCAGAACGTAGCCTAAGATTTTCCGGAACTTCAATGAGTTGGTATCCCGATAACACCGCTTCCAGATACAGTCCGGTACCGCCACAAAGGAAGGGTATCTTCTGACTGCCTGTTATATCCATAAATGCAGCAGAAAAATCTCTCTGAAACCGGTACACATGATAATCGGTTCCGGGCTCGGCAATATCAATCAGATGATAGGGAATATATTCATTTTCAACCATATAATCATCATAATCTTTTCCTGTTCCCAAATTCATGTTTTTATAAACCTGACGGGAATCAGCGCTGATGATCTCGCCCTTAAACCGGTGAGCCAGCTGTGCTGCAAACCTGGTTTTTCCGGTGGCAGTAGGGCCCAGAATAACGATGAGAAGTGGAATTGAAGACATAATTTACGATTTACGATTTACGATTTACGATTTACGATTGATAAATTTAAGAATGAAATAATTTTCACTAATAAGCAGTCATCCCGAGGAAAGCGTGGGATCTCTCACTTCGTTCGGGATGATTCGCGGATAGTTAATCTGACTAATTGTATTGTAATTTATAATTCATAATTCTTTCATTTGATTATTATAGAATTACACTAAATTGCAATGGCATGCAGTTGCTTTCGTAATGCGTTTTCCAAATGGGTTAAATGATTCCTCAGGTCATTGATCAGCGATATTTCAGAAGTTTCAAAAGAAAACCTGTTCAAATTATAATTTTCAAGGGAAATAGATCCAAAGTGATGTTCTATATTTTTTCTTAAGCATTCCAGATCAGTCATTTGAAGCGATTTCTGACAGTACCGGAGATATTGAAGAATGATAAGACCATCCACTTTACGTACACTAGCCCCGTAAAATTGTTCTTTGGTTTTAAAGTTCCTGGAAATATTTTCCCACCACATCGAACTTCTAAAAGATTCGGACAAAAATTTTTTCATGGGGTAGTCCGGATCATTTTCCGGAAGATTGCGAAAAGCAGAAAACGACTTCGAAATTTCATTAAAAATTTCAGGCAGATAAAATGGATAACTGCTCCAGTCTCCGGCTGCGCCTTTGATCATTGCCGGACCGGTCCCAAAAAATACACGGTCGGAAAACCGGGCGGCAGGAAAAACTTCCGAATTGGTATCCACCAGAATTTTTCCATGCTTGTACAATTTTTCGATAAAATAAAAATCCTCACCGCTCTTGTGAGGTGTAATCCCCCTTATTGTCCTGTACACCTTCACCGGACATCCCATGGCTGAACCTAAAGCAGTAAATGCATACGGAAGGCCTGCTTTCATCATGTTGATGGCATACAGGCGCATGTACATTTCGTACCTCAGAATGGCTCTGTCAGCTTTTTCAACCCCGGTCAGCGGATGGTAATACCTGATGGTTACTCCGGACATATCCCGGTTTCTATCCAAATCGCCGTTAAGCAAGGATAAATAATCACTGTTTACAACGGTATCCGCATCCAGGCTGAGAATAAAATCATCAGGATCAGCATTTTCCATCACATAATCCATAGCCGTTTTGCGGGCCCGGCCCACCCCATATTGGTTCCCCACCCACCCTTTACCGGCTGAGCAGCAGTCAATGACTGTAAAACGGGGATCGTTCAAACCCTGAAGATATTGAAGCGTCTTTTTATTGTCTTCACAAATGTGAATTTTGTCCGGATTACCCCACCATAATTCAGGCTGATTGACACAAAACACTGCCCGGAAATCAGGAAAATCCTGTTCAAACAGGCAGTTTACCGTCATGGGCAGGTATTCCGACTCGTTCATTACCGGGATGGCAATCCAGATTTTTCCGTTCATGGGTGTAACAAAAGGTTCAGTAGTAAATGAATTTTATTTCATTTAATTTTGCAAAAATAACCGATGAATCCAATACATCAAATTATGTCAGGAATTCAAGCATTCAAGAATACATTATTTGGGCTGTTATCCCTTCTTCTGATGCCGGCAAATGGGTTTTCGCAGCACACCTGGATACTCCAGGAAATCCCGACTGCATATCTAATTTATTCAGCAGACTTTATTACAGAACAAACAGGAATAGCAGTTGGGGAAAACGGTACCATTTTGAGAACCACCGATGGCGGGAACACCTGGAATCAGATCTGGGGTTCGTATTGGAACTGGTTCAACGGGGTAGCGTTCGCTGACAGCAATAAGGTAATTATTGTCGGTTCCGGCGGAATGGTCCTTAAATCATCCGATCAGGGCGTAACATGGACAACGGTGACCATTCCGGGCGTAACCTATGATCTGAACGCCATTGCCATCAATAAGGTTTCGGGGTTCGGGGTTATTACCGGACAAACCAACGCCGTTATTACGACTTCTGACTTTGGAGAAACCTGGACCATCATTCAGGATGGATATATGAGCGATTTTTTTGCTGCTGATGTATTTCCGGGTTCGGGAGGGGTGGTTATCGGATGGAACTCCATTTTTCAACCCTTGCTGGGTTATTCCTTTAACGGACTGAACTGGGACTATCAAAATTTCTATCCCACCTGGGGCGGCGTGATGTACGAAGGAGTAGCCCGGGGCGGGAAATTCAGTTCGATAGATAAAGGGTTTGTTGTTGGTAACTATTTTATCCCGGGAGGAGGATTTATAGCACCTTTTGGCGGCTGGACCAACAACTCATGGACTGCCCAAAGCTTTCCTGTAACACTTAAAGATATTGATTATCAGGATAATTATGCAGTAACCGTCGGTAATAATGGCTACATCGCCGAATCAACTGACGGTGGATTAACCTGGACTATGGTGAATCTGAACTTCAACCCTCCACATCTCAATTCGGTAATACTCACAGGCAATACCGGTTATATTACCGGTGAAGGGGTTATCTTAAAAAGGAACTCAACGGTTTCGATAACCGGGCCGGAAAAAATAGTGCTGAATTTATATCCAAACCCATGCACTGATATGATTACCATAGATTTAGCAGAAGCAGACCCAGTACAAAAAATTGAATGTTTGGACTTGAACGGAAAAGCGCTGATAACCTGTAATGGAGACGGCAAAACCGGTAAACTCAGGCTTGATGTGAAACTCCTGCCCAAAGGGATGTACCTGATCAGGCTTCAGCAAACCCAATCCATCATTACCGGCCATTTTATTAAAAAATAATCAGAAGCCCAGTCTTAACTGCAGGTAAAGCCTGGTATAGTCGTTTATATCGGCAAAACAACCTTCATAAAATGCTGAGAGGGTGAATTTGGAGTAAATTCGCCAAAGCAAATTCATTTCAAGGATATTCTGATTCAGGGCGATTTCCGAATAATCATAATTTACATTCCGGTAATTAATTCCACCTGAAACCTTTGATTTATAAATATTTCCGGTAAAACCCAGACTGTAAATTTTGCCTGAGAAAAAAGCCGTTTTCAGAAATGTTGCCGAGGCAGTTGATGACCAGCCAATGACTGGCAATATATGGTAAGTCAGATAGGTGTACAAATTAGTTGCGGGGTCGGGATCACTTTCCTGAAACCGGTATGATCCGGTGGCTCCAAGGGTTATATTCTTGAATGGATTTATGATGATCTGGGCAGAATAACCCTGCAGGTGCTCAACATCAAGAAGTCTGTCAAGATAAGATTTGTAGGATTCATAAAAAATTACCTGTTTTCGTGATGTAAAGGATAATGAGGCAGATAACCTGCGTGAGAACCGGTACCGGAGCGAAGTGTTGAGATTGGTCAGTTGCGGTTGGTTGTCTTGTTGATAGGAAGAATCAGAAACATTGTAGCTCTTGTTAAAAATATCAATATCCATGGATGCAAACAGATACAGGTTTTTAGCCAGGGTATTAAAATGCTGGAAATACAGGTATCTGCGGTCGGTTTTACCGGAATTGTCCTGGTTGATATAAGCCATCGTGGTCTGGATATTTCCGTTTTTAACCTGATTATCATGAGCAAAATAAATCCCATATTGAAACAGGCTAAAATCAAATCCATAATTTTGATAATCCGGGCGGGAGCCTGCCATTACTCCAGCCGAAAATGCGCCAAACCTGTGCTCCAGCTGCACTCCATCCACAGCCCCCATGCTGCCCAGCTTAGGGTTAATTTTCCGGCCAAACCAGAGTGTGGTTTTTTCAGATAGTGCATAATTTGCTGACAGATTATAGATTTTCAGATTATTGAACAGGTCGCTCCCTTCAGGTTTCCATTGGCCGGTTTTATAAATGGCTGTAAGGTAGGTTTCAATATTCAGCCTTCCGTTTGCCAGATTCAAAGCCCGAAGATTCAGTCCGTATTTCAGTCTCATGGAATTTTGATCATTGCCTTCCGAAAATGTCGTATTCATATAAGCCGACATACTCCCGTCAACGGTTGGCTTTTTCTTATCGACAGCAGTTTTTTCAGATGGTTTTCCGGCGTTTGATGTATCAGCCTCCGGGGTTACAGGAACCGGACTCTTAGTTTGTTCTGTTTTGCCCTCAGTTACCGGTAATTGCTTACCGGTTTGTAAGGATATTATCTCATCCGAAACCGCCGGCTGATAACCGGAACCGGGAATGGTCGCACAGGCTGCCGATGTTGAGGACAGGCTTTTTACAACCAGGCAGGGAACCGTTTTGCCATCTGTCTGCCTGAACAAGGTATCACCTGCGTTTATCCCTGCGGTTGAACTGAATTTAACATAAACCGTCTGAGAAGTAATATAATTCACCGTTCCCTTCGGATAACCGGGATTTTGTTGCGAGCTGCCGTATGCTGCCAGAAACAGAAACAAAACAATTAAAAAATTTCTCATGGACCTGATTATTTATCGGTTCGACTTTCCTTTAACCTTTCCAAACCCTTTGTTTCCATCGGGGTGGCATTGCAGGCAGGCATTGCTGTTGTAAACATATCCTGGAACGCCATCATGTTCATCGTCCATCTCGCCTTGCGGATGGCAGGCAAAACAAGAGAAAATGGCATAATTTCCCGGATTGGTATGGCAATCAGAACAGGTTTCCCACTCCCCTTCATGTTCCCCAGAATAAATCGGAAAATATTGATTATCATGATTAAAAGTAGAAGGAACCCAGGCTGTTTGTGAATGACACAGTTCACAGTTGGTGGGAAATTGAGCCGATGCATGGGGCGGATCGTTGGTCTGGTTGTACTCCTGAAGGTGACATCCTACGCAGGTATTGGGTGTATTATTGTAGTTCCCCTGATGACACTGATCACAATTATTGGCAATGGCTGCATGAGCCCCCTGTAACACATAAAAATTATTGTGAATGGGAAATGCAGCAGGTTCCCAGTTGGGATTGGTTGTATGGCAGGTGGCACAGGCAGTAGGAATCCCAAGGTTGATATGGCTGGGATTGGTGGCCTGATTGTAGTTGCTGATATGGCAGGCCTCACAGGTGTTGGGGGTGTTGGTATAATTCCCGTTGTGGCAAGAGGCACAGTCGGTGGCGGTATGGGCACCTGTAAGCGGGTAGTAATTGTTATGGATATCAAAAGCAGCCGGCGACCACCCCGGATTCGTGGTATGACACGACTCACAATTGGTGGGAATGTTCACCTGGGCATGGTTCGGGTTGGTGGTCTGGTTATAGTTGCTGATATGGCAGGCTTCGCAGGTGTTGGGGGTGTTGGTATAATTCCCGTTGTGGCAGGAGGCGCAGTCGGTAGCGGTATGGGCGCCGGTAAGCGGGTAGTAATTATTGTGAATATCGAAAACTGCCGGCGACCAGCCCGGGTTCGTGGTATGGCACGATTCGCAATTGGTGGGAATGTTTACCTGGGCATGGTTCGGATTGGTAGTCTGGTTATAGTTACTATTGTGGCAGGCCTCGCAGGTATTGGGGGTGTTGGTATAATTCCCGTTGTGGCAGGAAGCGCAATCGGTGGCCGTATGAGCGCCGGTAAGCGGATAGTAATTATTGTGAATATCGAAAGCAGCCGGCGACCAGCCCGGGTTCGTGGTATGGCACGATTCGCAATTGGTGGGAATGTTCAACTGGGCATGGTTCGGATTGGTGGTCTGGTTGTAGTTGCTGATGTGACAGGCATCGCAGGTGTTGGGCGTGTTGGTATAATTCCCGTTGTGGCAGGAGGCACAGTCGGTGGCGGTATGGGCACCCGTAAGCGGGTAGTAGTTGTTATGGATATCGAAAGCAGCCGGCGACCAGCCAGGGTTGGTGGTATGGCACGATTCACAATTGGTGGGAATGTTCACCTGGGCATGGTTCGGATTGATGGACTGGTTATAGTTGCTGATATGGCAGGCCTCACAGGTGTTGGGGGTGTTGGTATAATTCCCGTTGTGGCAGGAGGCGCAGCTCTCACCGGTATGTGCACCCGTGAGCGGATAAAAATTATTGTGTACCGGAAAGGTCGCCGGCTGCCAGTCAGGATTGGTGGTATGGCAGGTGGCACAATCGGTTGAAAGCCCCAGAGTGGCATGTGACGGATTGGCTGATTGGTTATAGTGTGGCATGTGGCAGTCGGCACAAATGGTTGATGTACCGGTGTAGCCATTGGTATGGCAGTCTTCACAGGCCACCGACAGGTGGGCGCCGGTGAGCGGGAAACTGGTCTGGTTATGATTTAAACCACCGCCTTCGTCACCCGTAGGATGACATTGGTAACAGGCGGTACTGTTGGATGAATATCCCGGAACTCCGCGGTGCTCGTTGTTCATATCGGGAATATTGTGTTCATGGCAATCGGTACATGAAAACAAGGTATAGTTTCCCGGTGTGGTATGGCATTCGTTGCAGTTGGTCCATTCACCGGCATGCTTACCGGAATAGATCGGGAAAAACTGAGCATCGTGATCCTGAAAGGATGCCGGCTTCCAACCCGGATTGGTGGTGTGGCAAAGATTACAATCGGTTGGGAACGACACTTCGGTATGGTTAGGACTGGTGGTTTGATTGTAATTGGTTATATGGCATGCTTCACAGGTATTTGGTGTACTGGTATAACCGGATTGATGACATGAGGCACAATCAGTGGTGCTGTGAGCGCCTGTAAGAGGATAAATACTGTTATGCTTGTTGAAGGTGGCCGGTTTCCATCCCGGAGTCAGTTCATGACATTCAGTACAGTTTTGTGAAAAATTCGGCAAACTGTGAGGAGGATCAGCCGCTGAAGCATAATCGGTTTGGTGACAAGAATAACACTCTTTCGATAATCCGCCAAAATTGCCCTGTGAAGTATGGCATTCATAGCAATCGTTTACCTGGTGAACCCCGGTAAGCGGAAAGAAACTGTGATCAATACCGGCTCCTGACCAGGAAAAAGCCGTAATCAGGTGACATTCAACACAATTCTTTGAATAATTACCCAGAATATGGTTGGGGCTTTCAGCTGAATTATACGCTTCAAAATGACAACCATAACACTCAACAGCCAACGGTTCAAATTTAAGCTCTGATTCCGACGGGTGGCATTGCTGACAATCGGCTACCATGTGAGCGCCCAGCAACGGGAAACGGCTTCGCTGATGGATTTCGGTAATATTGGTAACCACCCAGGTTGCCGGGGAATGGCATCTTTCACAATCGTTGCCTACCGTTTCCTCATGCATATCGGTGTGACAGTCAATACATTGCGTTTTATTTTTATCCTGGCTGAATTTCAACGACTGATGGCACATCCGGCAATTGAGTTCCCGGTGCATTCCGGCCAAAGGAAACCCGGTGGAATCATGTTTAAACGTATAATTCTTCAGATCGAATTTCCAGCCCTCAGTGGTGTGGCACTGGTCGCAACTGATTGTGAAATCTTCGCCGTGAGGGGAATCCTGCATGAGTGAAAGCGACATGAGCAGGACTACCGCTAAGGGTAATATAATCAATGACAATCTTTGCATAAGAGTTTCTTTGTTTTGTAAAGTACATATGAATTCTGTCCGGCCTTAACAACCTCGTGGCATTTCGAACAGGGCACGTTAACATGCTTCCCGTCGAGTTTAAAGGCAGCGCGGTTATGATCGAAATTATTGATTTTCCAGTTTTGGGTTCCATGGCATCCGGCACAATCGGTAACTCCTTTCGTTTCAAACTGTCCGAAATGTTTATCAGCATGACATTCCATACATTGCCCGGTAAGGGATGAAAACAGTTGATCTACCTTACCGGACTGATTTTCCCTGAAATGACATATCCGGCAGCTTTGCAGGGTATGTGCCCCGGTAAGCACAAATCCCGTTTTGGCGTGATCAAACTTTATGACACTCCATGAGTCATTGTTGTGGCAGGCTTTACAGTCGGAATTCGGGTAATATTTTTTATCGATAAAAGGATCATGAATGTCTTTATGACAATCCCTGCATTGCGTACCGATATTCCTGAAATTCCACTTTTCTGATTTTTTGTGACACTCCAGGCAGGGGATGGCTGCATGGGCTCCTTCGAGCGGGAAGGGGGAAGTGTTGTGTTTCTCAAGAGTATAGGAAGAACCCGGAAATCCTTTAGTTGTATGACACTCAGCACAATCAGGCTTTAGTGCTCCGTTGGCAAACTGGTTCTCGTGGTAATCCTGATGGCAGTCGGTACAACGGTCATGTTTGAGGGGAGCCGTATAGCTGGATTTATGGCAGGATTTACAGGATACGGTAAGATGCTTGTTTTCAAGGTTATAACGAGTTTTTGAATGATCAAACCTGTCGAGAGTTTTGATATTTTTAAATGATTCGTAGGTATGACATCCGGCACAATCATTTCCAAATTTATTTTCGTGCGGATCTTTGTGACAGTTTTTACAGCTCTGATACTGTATACCTTTGAACTGCTGATACTTCTTGCCTTCTTTTAAAGTTATAGTATGGCATTTAATGCATTCTGCCTCCCGGTGTTTTCCCTGCAGCTTATAGGCTGAATGGTCATGATTGAACAATGATGCCGGTTTGAAGGCATCAGTAGTATGACACTCAGCACATTCATTGCCAAGGCTTTTCTGGTGATAATCATCATGGCATGAAGCGCATTGGGTACTTAACCCCATCCAGGTGTATTTCTTTTGTCTGATTTCTTTGTCGGCAATAAAAGCGGGTTTATGGCAATCGTTGCATTTTTTGTTTCGGTGAGTGCCGGTAAGGGGATATCCGGTAAGCTGATGGTTGAATTTCTCCGGTTCGAACCGGATCATTTTAAACTGGAGGCCATGGTGATCGCTGTGACAGGCGCTGCAAAGTTTTCCTTTGACTTCTGAGGACACATGATACCCTTTTCCGGCAGCAATCCGGGTTTTAAGTTCTTTATGACAATTGAGGCAAAGATCATTGGATACTTTGGAGCCCAGTTCATGACATTTGGTACAGTTGGATAACCCTTCGAGATGAGCATGAACAGCCGCCAGTTTTCCGGGGGAAAGCTGGGCAAAAACCAGTACAGGCCACAGTAATATTAGAAAGAAGGTGCTTGTATAGTAATTAGGTTTCATGCACTCTTGGTTTTAATGTTTCAAAACGGCTTCTCCAAACTTTTTGGTGATGTGAATGCCTGCCTTTTCCAAAAATTGGGCAGGAAGTTCACCTCCGGCAAATATGTAAACAAGATCGTTTGGCAGAGACGTAGTTTCCTGACTTACAGCGTTGTTTATCATCACAAAATCCTTTTCGACCGAAGTCAGATTGGTATTCAGTTGTACATCGATGAGCCGGTTGCTGATGGCTTCGGCAATCCGTTTGCTGTTTTTCGGTTTTAATCGGCTGAAAGCTTCACCCCGGTACGATAAGGTCACCTGGTTTTGAGATGCCAGCATCAGCGCAGATTCGACGGCTGAATCACCTCCGCCCACTACCACAATCTTTTTATTTTGAATGAGTTCGGGTTCTAACAGCCGGTATGCTACTTTTTCAGTATTCTCTCCGGGGATACCGAGTTTCCTGGGGGTACCCCTTCGGCCGATAGCCAGTAAAATGAAACGTGTTGACAACCTTTCACCGGACGCTGTTATAATTTCAAACCCATCTTCTGAGTGTCTGATCGATTCAGCCTTACAGTTTTCGCGGATGGTAATTTCATTTATAGAAAGCACCGTATTCCACAGTTCCAGCAATTCAGGCTTACTGGTTTCAAAAAGTTTTACCTTTCCATGTAAAGGAAGATTCATGGCTGATGTCATGACCAGTTTGGCTCGGGGAAAAGTGAAAACCGTACCCCCGAGGGTATCCTGATCGATGGTAAGAAACCTAAGGTGATGTTTTTTAGCAGCAAGGGAGGCTGAAATTCCTGCCGGACCCGCTCCCACAATAATCAGGTCATATTCACAACGATGTGTATTCCGGTTGGCTTTGGCAATATTATCAACGGCCTGGGCTCCCTGTTCCACGGCATTTTTGATGAGCCCCATGCCACCGAGTTCACCGGCAATATAGATCCCTTGGACATTGGTTTCAAATAATGGATTGACATGCGGAAGATCGACACCCCTTTTTTCTGTTCCGATACACAAAGTAATCGCTTCTGTAGGACAGGCATGGAAACAGGCGCCATGACCCACACATTGGGAGGCATTAATAGGGGTAGCCTTTCCGTTGACAATACCCAGAATATCCTTTTCAGGGCAGGCTGCGATACAGGCGCCGGTTTGGATGCAACTGTTCACATCCACTACGGGGTGCAGGGAAACCGGTTCATAAAGACCTTCCTGTTTGGCTTTTTCAATTTTTTTTAGTACCCTGTTTGATTTTCGTTTCTGCCTGACCAGGTAAAAACCAACCACCAGCGCACACAAGGCCAGGGTTATTCCATATATTAAATACTCTTCAGTCATCAGGTTTAAAATTAAAAAATCCAGCGGTATCCGAAAATGATGGTAACAGCCACATGTATCAGCATGATTATCAGCATCACCATGGCAAACGGCAGATGAGCCACATGCCAGTATCTGAACAGCTGCTGCATGGTATTCAGCCGGCTGATGCGCCGGTTGAGAGAGATATCATTCATGATGATTTTCAACAGAGATTTGCGGGATTCGCCGGGAACATTATGTTTTTTCAGACTCGCCTTCACTGAAGCGATTACTTTACGATCATCAAAGAATTGCGCAATATAGTTTTTCACTTGTACTGTTCCTCCAGGTAAAGGATTTTCGCTTATCGATGAATTGATCTTTGACAGGATTTCTTCAGGAAGATGATGCACGCTGTCAAGCTCGCCGGCCAGTTTACTTTTAAGCACCCTCAGTTCATTCAGGCTCATTTCCCTGCCTTCGATGGTTCTTGGTATCTGTATGTATATAAACCGCCCGATGATTCCGCTCAGAAAGACGGCCACCATACTCCAGAAACTGATGGCTACCAGGCCGCCGAATTTAAAACTGGTGTGATAAAGCACCAGGATAGGTCCCAAAGTACAAAGAAATATATGAAACTCGAGCCAGTGTTTCAAATATCCTAATCGTGAAAATGACCTCAGCCGTTTGCGCAGTGAATAGATTAAAACACCTGTCAGCATCAGAAAAGAACCGATAATTCCATATCCGTGGCCATAGGAACCACTGGGTTTTAAGGCTGAATAATCAGGATGATAAAACCTCTCATCAATATGTGTATTATAGTAGGAATATCCGTCAATGGTAACCAGTACCACCACCAGAATGACCGTTAAAGAAAGCAGAGCGATATAAGTTTTATGGCTGAACGACATATCAAAACAATATAAATCAAATACAAATATATTTAATTGGATTGTGCTATATTAATCTCATGCTATTTTTTTATTTTTTTCTGTTTGCTGAATCAGATACATACCATGAAAGCCACTGTCAGTTCAAGAAAAAAAAGATATTTTTGCGCCATAAATAAAAACTACACTCTTATGAAAATCCGTTTAAATCTATCATTTTTTACCCTTATTCTCTTCATTACATTTGCCTGCAGCACTAAAAAAAGCAGCGATCAGGCCATGCTTTCTCCTCTGGCTCATAAAGTTAAAGCCAATGAAGTGCTCCAAAGCACACAGTATACCTATGTGAATGTTACCGGCGAAAACACCGAATACTGGCTGGCCATTGACAAAAGCCTTGTAAACAAAGGAGATACTTATTACTGGTCGGAAGGTATGATCATGAAGGATTTTACCAGCAAGGAACTGAATAAAAAATTCGATTATATCGTATTTGTTTCCGACTTTTCATCGAAACCCATTACACTTGAGATACCTCAGGAAGCGGCCAAAGACGGCGATCCCATGATGTCGCAGGGAATGAAAGGCAATGAAATAAAACCGGTGAAGAAAAAAGTGGATGTGGTGAAAGCCGAAGGTGGAATTACCATCGCCGACTTACTGGCTAATGCCGATAATTATGCCGGCAAAAAAGTAAAAATAAGGGGGGAAGTGGTAAAATTTTCCTCGGGAATCATCAACCGGAACTGGGTTCATATTCAGGATGGTACTGAATACAACGGTGTGTTTGACCTGGTGATTACCACCGACCAGACTGTCAGAGCGGGTGATCAGGTGGTTTTTGAAGGAATTATCAGTCTGAAAAAGGATTTTGGCGCCGGCTATTTCTATGAGGTGATCATGGAAGGAGCCACGGTGCTCGATACTCAAAGCCTGTAAGACTAATTAGCAATTAGCAATTAGCAATTAGGAATTAATACAAGGGACAAATTGGGATAACCACCCCGAGATGATAAATCTAAGGGTGGTTTCTTCATTTTGATACTGGAAGTTACTTGCCAGACAAATAACAGGAATACGCCTGCGGCATGAAGAAATGCAGGTAACACAATGACCCCGCGGATTTCTGCTGAATTTCAAATTAAATTGTTCTGCGGAAATCTGGTGCGATCTGCGGGAGACAAAAGGAATGTAAAAAAAGCAGGCATGTTGAAAAAATCCAGGATTCCTCAATTTTGGATATCCGGATTTTCTATTTTTGTAGCATTACAATCATATAATTTTTTAAACATGGAAAACACCGCAAATGAACCCGCTGCATCCTATGGTCAGCCGTTAAATTTTGAAAAAGTATGGCTCATGTTTCAGGAAATCCGGGACATGTTTCGCGAAACCGATGAAAGATTTCGCGAAACCGATATGCAGTTTAAGGAATCTGAACGGATTCTCAACGAAAAATTCAGGGAAGTAGCCGATCAGTTCAAAGAAAGCGACAAACGTATCAAAGCGCTTGATCAGCTGTTCAATTCCCAGTGGGGTAAACTGGTTGAATCCCTGGTGGAGGGCGATCTGGTGAAACTGCTGTATAAAAAAGGGATCGCGGTAAAAGAGGTCTTAACCCGCAGGCAGGGTAACCTGCAGGGCACCAACTATGAATTCGACCTCATTGCCGTGAGCCCTACGGTGGGCGTATTTGTGGAGGTAAAAACCACGCTGCGACCCGGTGATGTTATTAAATTCGTAAAATCGATGCAAAAAATCCGCGACTATTTTCCCATGTTTTCCAACCTGACTGTATATGGCGCAGTTGCTTACATCACTGCCCATGCCGACAGCCATGTCATGGCCGAAAACAAAGGTTTTTTTGTCATCCGGGCTACCGGGAGCAGTGCATCCATCATCAACAGTGAAGATTTCCAACCCAGAAAGTTTTAGGAAACTGTTTTTTACATAATACTACTGAATCACTTATGGCCATTCGGCAACACATTGATCACCAGTATATCTTCCGATCCATAAAAGGGTTCGCCGTTGGTTTTTAAACCAATAAGTGTTAATGTATTGTACTCACCAATATTTAAAGGAAGGTTTTTAATGGTTGACATTAAAAACTTGGCCACAAAGAATCCCTGATTATCTGACTTCCAACTCTTTATGTACACATCATTGAGAAAAACCGTAGAACCCACCACCTGGCTGTATGGAATATTGGTATGAATTGTAACTACCTGTCCTTGATTCTGAAGATTCAGGACGTTAGGAGATACCTGAATGTCAATCACGGTCTGTGCATTGATGTACATTGGCAAAGCCAACATTACAAACAGTAACATCAGGCTCATGGATAGTTTTTTTAAAGGATTTGTTAACATATGACCTCCAATTTGAAAATTAATAAATAAACATTCTTTCAAAGAAATTTGAATTATCAAAGTTATCGTAAAAAATAACCAGAATAATTATAAAATTCCCGAAAAAATGTTCAAAATTTTAATCCGGGCTAACTGGAGCATTGCATTCATCATCCACAGTGAGGATCTGTAGCCCAGGAGGTTTTGGAAATCCGTTAAGATATATTCTGTTTTATCATCGTTCACTCATAAATTCCACATGAGCGGAATTGCAAATCCCGCTCAGCCATCATGGCAACATAACTGCCTATTAATCAAGTTCGTAAAAAACCAGTCATTGATTTAAAATGAGAGACTTCATTTCATATCAATCATAAATCGCAATTGCTCATTGCTAATTACTCATTGCTCATTGCCAATTCGTTCCCCATCACATACCCGTGCCCGGTTGCATAAATAATCGACCGTGTGAATCCTGAACAATCCCCGATAAATTTCAGGTTTTTAAAAGTGTCATTGTTGAGGGTGTTCGAATAGAACTTGATTTCCGGGGCATATACCAGATTATCGGGGTGGGCGATCCCGGGCACCACCTTATCGAGGTTTTGAATGAAATCGATAATACTTTCGATGATTCGCCTGGGATAGGCCAGGTTGATATCTCCAAGAATATAATGGTTGGCATCCAACGTTGGCTGAACCCGGTAGAGGTTCTTGGTACGTTTTGAATCCACAAAATGGCTGTAGGTTTGAAGTATCACTTTTTTACCGCCCAGCATGTTGGAGAGTTCGGCTATATTCGAGCCGTATCCGATGGGATCGTTAAATGGTTCGGTAAGCTGTACCGTTGTTAAAACAGCAAAGTTGGTATTCTTGCTTTTCTGATTAAGTTTGGAGTGACCGTTCACTGTGATAAAATCACCATAATTCTCGGTAACCACGTAACCTGACGGGTTGTTGCAGAATGTCCGTACCATGTAACCCGTTTTACTCTTGTACTTTACCTTAAACTCATACATCTCCCGGTTGAGTTCCTCAACTATGTGGTTGGGCAATTCGTAACGGATCCCGATATCAACTTTGGTACTGTCTAAAACAATTTGCGGATAGGCAGAAATAATACTTTTAATCAGTTTGTGTCCGCTTCGCCCGACGGCAATGAAAACTCTGTCAAATCTTTCAGAATCATCTAATTGAACATAATTATCATAAACTTCAACTTTCGAAACCGCATGGTTGAAATGAAAGGTAACTGAAGGAATTGATTGATATTCTTCAAAAATATTTATAAGTACCTGTTTAAGCTGATCCGTACCAAGGTGGTAAAAATCGGACAGCACCGGCTGAAATCCTTTGCTGTAGAATGTTTTATAATAATCCATATTGGCGAAGGAACTCCCGGTTTCATGTTTGCCATCTCCGGTTTTCTCGATCCAGAAATCAACGAGGCGTTTCTGTAATACCATATCGAGATCCAGATCTCCTCCCATCTCTTTGGAAACGAAAAGTTTACCATCAGCCCGAATTCCGGAGATACTGGATGAAAAGATATCCCGGCTTTTTTCGAAGATATGGATTTCAAGATTCAGGTTTTTGATTTTCTCGATCAGCCCGATGGCTGCAGCGCCAAAGCCCACAATTGCAATTCTGTTCATCATCTGAAATTAATAGAATGGTAAAATTATAAAAATATCGCCTGCACAAACCTTAAAAAACCTAAACAGATCAACAAGAAGCCTTAATATTTGTTATGTTTGACAACCATCAATAAAAGCGTAAAGTCATGGAAATGAATGAAATTCTGGACAGGTTACCCAAACACCTGTTGGAGTTGGTTATTGATCAGCCTTACAATGAATATACGGCTCAGGATCATGCAGTATGGCGATATGTGATGCGAAGAAATATCAGTTACCTCGGTAAGGTGGCTCATGAGTCGTATTTAACCGGACTTCAGAAAACTGGGATTACCGTTGACCGTATTCCGCATATGTACGGTATGAACCGTATTCTGAAAGAGATCGCCTGGGCTGCGGTGGCTGTGGATGGATTCATTCCGCCGGCAGCTTTCATGGAATTCCAGGCGTTCAATGTGCTGGTAATTGCAGCAGATATCCGGCCCATCGACCAGATTCTTTACACCCCTGCTCCGGATATCATTCATGAAGCTGCCGGTCACGCCCCCATCATTGCTGATCCTGAGTATGCAGAATACCTGCGAAAGTTCGGGATGTATGGTTCCAAAGCTTTTTCATCGGCCCATGATCACGAAATGTATGAAGCCATCCGGCATTTATCCATTCTGAAAGCTGACCCTTATACGCCTGGCGGTGAAATTCTTAAGGCCGAAAACTATCTGAGTCTGCTTGAAAAACAGGGAACAGGATTCTCAGAAATGACTCAGATCCGTAACCTTCATTGGTGGACGGTGGAATACGGTCTGATTGGCGATCTGAAAAATCCAAAAATTTATGGAGCAGGGTTGCTTTCCTCAATTGGTGAAAGTTTCCGTTGCCTTCAGGATGATGTGATCAAGCTTCCCTATACCCTCGATGCCGTAAATTATAATTTCGACATCACTACTATGCAGCCGCAATTATTTGTTACCCCTGATTTTAAACACCTTACGGATGTTTTGGAAGAATATACCAACCGGTTGGCTTACCGCCGTGGCGGCGTATATGGAATGGAGCAGGCCGTGCAATCGGGGAAAATTGCGACCGCTGTTTTTAGTTCAGGATTACAGGTAAGCGGAGTGTTCGATCAGTTTTTTACCCAGGATGAGCAACTGGCCTATATCCATACTACAGGACCTACAGCACTTTCGTTTAATAATCAGCAGTTACCCGCTCATGGAAAGAATTATCACGCCCACGGTTTTGGTTCACCGGCCGGAAAGCTGAAGGGGTATTCAAAACCACTTGAACTCATGAATTCAGATGATTTGAAGTTGTTGAACATCATCCCCGGCAAAAAAACGGTTCTTGAATTTGAAAGCGGGGTTGTTGTAGAGGGAGTCTTTGAAAACAAACTTGAAAAGGAAGGCCGTAATTTGATCATGACGTTTACGGATTGTACCGTAAAATTTGAAGACCGGATTCTGTTCATTCCGTCATGGGGCCTATACGATATGGCTGTTGGAATTGAAATCGTTTCAACTTTTCCCGGTGCTGCCGACCCTGATTCGTATGAATACCATTCTGGAGTTCCCCATGAAAAAACCCATAAAATTCAACATTCGCAAAAGGCATCCGAACTCCATAAATTATACGACCGGGTAAGAGAAATAAGGGAAAAACATGCAGGTATTCAAGAGCTTCGCGATATTTATGAATACCTGAAACTCAATTACCCCTCAGAATGGTTGCTATTGGTGGAAATTCATGAACTTGCAGGTAAAGAACATCAGTTAAAGCCCCTGGCCATTGAGGTGGAAAACCGGCTCAGTGAACTGGCTGTGATGGATGGTGAGACAGGCGACCTGATAGAGAACGGGCTCAGGCTTAACCTTGATGTGTCAGGGTTGTAAGAACGATATGGACTCTTAGGACTTTAAAGACTAACGAACCTAATTGCTATAAGGAAATAAACCCCCTGAGAAAACCAATCACTTATGAATAAAGCACTCCTATAGATTCCATTGACCACCAACAATTTATAATTCTATAGTTTATAAATTAAAATTCTTTTTCAGGTGTTCTGCGGTAGCCCGCAAAAATATTCCTTTCGGCAAGGAGGTCGTAATTTTAAGGTCATTGAGCAGTCCTCCTTCTTCGTCAAGAAATTGAAATATAGAAGGGAGCGCATTGTTTTTAAACAGTTGTGTAAAAATATGCTCAGCGTATTGACCCTGGTGTTTCAGAATATGCAACAGTACCGAATCGTAAAACAGGTAACGCGGGGGTGATACCGCCGGGATTACCGGATTTTTTCCCTTTTCAAGCGCCTGAATGATTTTGTGGATATGTTTCTGAATCCTTGTAAAAGTGTAGCCTGAGGAGGGTTTGGAACTACCTCCGGCCGAACCTATGTAAACAACTCTTTCTTTGAAATGAGAAGGAAAAATAAAATTGGTCATCGGAATAATTCCGAATTCGGTTTCTTCTACCTGGTAATCAGATATTTTCAATACATTTTGAATATAATCGCGAATGCCTGCATCGTATTCATCCGGTTGTAACAGATTTTCTGTGAACAGGGTAAATTCAACCAGCCCGAGCCGGGAAGCATGTGGAACCAGGTACATAAACCGCATCTGCCCTAGTTGCGGCGTCCTGAAATCGAACATGGTAATTACCTCAGGATTAAACACTTCCTGATTTGCCTTTATTATCCACCCTTTAAAGTGTTGCCGCAGATAGATACTTTCCCTGGCTTTTATTAAAATTTCGGGCTCATGGAATAGGCTGCTGAATACATACCCGGCTGAATACGTTCCGGCCGAAGTAATCACAAATGCCCGGTCACCCTGTACATCCAACAACTCGATATCAGCTTTCAAGAAGGAAATATTGGAAAATTTTCCGAGATGCGATATCACATGCCCGTAAAAATCGATTCCTCTGATTACTTTGTAGGAATACGGTTTCATTTCAAAGATTCTGTGAAAACCCTGTGCAACGAATTCCAACCGATGAAACTGACGGAACAGAATATCATCAAAATCAACAAAATCCTTAGTCCAGAAACCCCAGGTACGGTCGTTGCGTTTCTTATCATCCCTGTCGATGATCAAAACCGTTTTATTTCTGAGAATTTCTGAACGGCTGAGGTTCCAGGCCAGGCTGAGCCCGGCGGCACCACCACCGGCAATAATGTAATCGAACGCTTTCATGTTCCGTTTATAAGGGTATCAGCCATTAATAAAACCGTCAGCGCTGTCATCACTTCTCCCTCCTCAATCATTTCGGCTGCGATTTTGTGCAGGCGTTGCACTGTTTGAGAAAGTGGCAAATCTTCTCTGAAGGTCTGACTGACAGATTCCAACTTTAATAACTCATCCCTGTCCGGTTGATCGGGCAATCGTTCGAGGTTGCCCAGCTGACCCAGGTGATTGCCTGTCAACACTTTTGAAAACCTTACCGAATCCGGCAGACTATCCACCCCGATTCCCAATGTGTCTAATGGTTTTTTAACTTTAAACAATGCTTCGCTAAAAGCTTTTACGTAAAAATCACCTCCCAGTCTGCCTACCAGCCTGATTTTATCCGGATCTACCGATCCGTCTTTACCCAGGATTTCCTCATGAATATGGATCATGGTGATCTCGCAAATGATGAGATTGGCAGCGCCTCCCTGATCACCGGTTTCAATCACCTGCCTTACCTTACACTCGAATTGTACTGGTGATTCCAACACCCTCCACGGCTTTACAGTCAACGATTTAGCCTGATGAAACCCCACCTTTTCAAACTCGTTCACCCCTTTAGGATATTCGGTGCTGGAAAGGCTTACCTGTTGCACCATATCGTAGGTAACCATATTGATGACGACTTCAGGGACTTCTTTAACGTTTTCATAGGTATTTTTAACCGTATTATCCCTTCCTCTTCTTGAGGGGGAGAATATCAGGGTTGTAGGGTTTACTCCGAATACATTAAAAAAACTGAATGGCGACAGATTGGGTCTTCCCTCCCGGTCGATGGTGCTGGCCAGGGCGATGGGCCGTGGCCCTACAGCGCCCTGTAGAATTCTTTGCACCTGAGTATGTGGAACCTGAAGCGGATTGATTTCTATCATAATAATGTTGTCCTTGCCGGACAAAGAATTTTAATGTTGGATAAAGGACTAATTCCCGGTGGCTGGTAGTATTTTGGTCATGCACTCTCCAAAGCCGATCCTGATCCCGTTTTTCGCGGCATAGGCTTTAAAAATGATCGTATCGCCGTCTTCTATAAATGTACGGGTACTGCCATCGGCCAGTGTTATGGGTTGGGTGCCTTTCCAGGCCAGTTCAATCATAGAACCGAATGAATCAGGGGTGGGACCACTAATGGTACCTGAAGCGCCCATATCGCCTACCCTTATATTGCAGCCGTTCACCGTGTGATGAGCCAGTTGCTGGAAAATATTCCAGTACAGGTTATTGTGGTTGGAACGGGAGATAAGAGAAACCGGGCCGTTTTCAGGTTTCAGGTATACTTCCAGCATGATATCAAAATTTCCTTTGCCTTCATACTTCAGGTAGGGTAAAGGTTCCGGAATCTGATCGGGAGTTGGCACTCTGAAAGGTTCCAGCGCATCAAGAGTTACGATCCAGGGAGAGATAACAGAACCAAAGTTTTTAGAAAGAAAGGGTCCTAAAGGAACATATTCCCACCGTTGTATATCTCTGGCTGACAGATCATTGAATAAAACAAGACCAAAAATATGTTCTTCAGCTTCGGAGGTTGAAACCCTTTTTCCAAGTACCGTCTCTTTTCCAACAATGTAGGCTACTTCCAATTCGAAATCCATTTCACGGGAAGGACCGAAATCAGGTAAGTCCTTATCATGCGCTTTGGTTTGTCCTTTAGGCCGGTGTATGTCGGTACCTGTGATTACAATGGAGGAACTGCGGCCATGGTAACCCACCGGGATGTGACGCCAGTTGGGCAATAAAGCCTGTTCGGGGTTGCGGAACATCTTACCCAGATTTGAGGCGTGTTCAATGCTGGAATAGAAATCGGTGTAATCTCCAACGGTTACCGGCATTCGCATTTCTACCCTTTTCATGGGAATAAGAACCGGTTGGCGGGCAAAACGTATGACTTCTTCGTGCGCACTACCGGCGGCAAATAACTCAGAGAGCCGCTGGCGAAGCGCTCTCCACACCGGTCGGCCCAGTGAAATCAACGGATTCAGGACAGGAGCGCTGAACACTTCGAAATCGGAAATGCCGATTCCATACAACAGATGCAAATTCGCTAATGCCTGCAGATCAATGGCGTACTCACCAATACGGGTAGCCGGACGGGGGTGGGCACCATCGGTTTGAATAATGCCAAAGGGCAGATTATGGATGGAAAAATCGCATTCAGGCAGCGTTTCTATCCAACTTCGGAGTTCAGCCTGGTTATCAGTCATTTGAACTTATTTTTAATATTAAAGGGTTCCTCTGCGTGCCTGTTCTCTTTCAATAGATTCGAACAGGGCTTTGAAATTTCCTTTTCCAAATGAACGTGCGCCGGCCCGCTGAATGATTTCAAAGAACACGGTCGGACGATCCTGGATCGGTTTGGTGAAGATCTGAAGAAGATAACCTTCATCATCCCGGTCGATGAGAATACCTAACTGCTGAAGCTGATCCAGATCTTCCTTTATGGTGCCCACGCGTTTGGGGACTTCTTCATAGTAGGAAGCGGGAACGGTAAGAAATTCAACTCCTCTGTTTTTAAGCTCAGTAACTGTATGGATGATATTGTCGGTGGCCATGGCAACATGCTGAACACCCGGTCCGCCATAAAAATCGATATACTCTTCTATCTGGGATTTCTTTTTCCCAACAGCCGGTTCATTAATGGGGAATTTGATCCTGTCGTTACTGTTGGCCATTACTTTACTCATGAGGGCCGTATATTCGGTTGAAATATCGTGATCATCAAATGAGATCAGTTGCCTGAAGCCCATCACTTTTTCATAAAACCCGGCCCAGATGTTCATTTCATTCCAGCCTACATTTCCCACCATATGGTCAACATACTTCAGCCCTACGGGGCCCGGGCGGTACACAGGATCCCATTTGATGTATCCGGGCAGGAAAATTCCTGTGTAGTTCTTTCGTTCCACAAACACATGAACGGTTTCACCATAGGTGTGAATACCGGAGGTAACCACTTCGCCATGGTCATCTTTATCCACTTTGGGTTCAAAGTATGGTTTGGCACCACGTTTCACAGTTTCGGCAAAGGCTTTTGCGGCATCATCCACCCACAGGGCAACTACTTTAACACCATCACCATGACGATTAACATGCATGGAAATATCGGTATCGGGAAACAGGGAGGTTGTAAATACAAACCTGATCTTATCCTGTTGCACCACATAGGAGGTGCGGTCTTTCAAACCGGTTTCGAGCCCGGCATAGGCCAGAGGCTGAAACCCGAATGCGGTTTGATAGAAATGGGCTACCTGTTTGGCATTGCCCACATAAAATTCAACGTAATCGGTTCCGTTTAAAGGCAGAAAATCCATGTTTTATTATAGATTATAGATTATAGATTATAGATTATAGATTATAGATTATAGATTATAGATTATAGATTATAGATTATAGATTTTAGATTTTAGATTTTAGATTTTAGATTTTAGGGTTTGGGTTTGGGTTTGTTGGATGATGAATGCGGCTTTTTGTTGTTTTTATTATTTTTGTTATAGTTCCATAGATCTCTCTGGCATCTGTATAAATACTTTTATGTTCTTCTAGTGTAAGATACTCTGTTGAGTTTAGGAGATCAATCCAATATATAGTTTCGTTGATTTCTTTCTGGGCAATGGCTAATTTATGTAAAAAATCCGGAGTACTCTCTGCATGTTCGGTTTCCCGGATTATAGCTCCGACAGATGTTCCACTTCTTAAAATCTGCTTTGAGAGTACATATTCATTCTTAGTAGAAACCAGATATTGTGATAACTTTACAATTCGTATAGCAAATTTAAAACTTATCTCCTTAATTCTGTTCTCCTTCATGACTGAAAATTCATTTTAATCTATAATCTATAATCTATAATTTATAATTCATTTTCATTCATTCCAGGAGAGGAAGTAGTTCTTCAGTTCAATATCAAGTGCTTGTTGTGTGATTTTCAGGGGTTTAAAGGTATCAACCATTACGGCCAGTTCGATGGTTTCTTTGGCTCCGAGGCTTTTTTCGATGGTTCCGGGATGAGGGCCGTGGGGAATCCCGATAGGATGAAGGGTAAACATTCCTTTTTCCACATGCTTCCGGCTCATAAAATTACCGTCAACATAATAAAGTACTTCATCCGAATCCACATTACTGTGGAAATAGGGAACCGGTATGGCCTGGGGATGATAATCATAAAGCCTGGGAACAAAAGCACAGGTAACGTAGTTGCGGCCTTCAAATGTCTGATGCACCGGAGGAGGCTGATGTATTCGTCCTGTAATGGGTTCAAAATCATGAATGGAAAGGGCAAAGGGATAATGATGACCGTCCCACCCCACCACGTTAAAAGGATGGTGCTGATAATGATAAGGATAGATCATATCATGGCTTTTAATCAAGACCATAAAATCACCACTTTCATCATGGGTTTCGAGATTGACCGGTTTTCGGACATCACGTTCATAAAACGGCGCATGTTCCAGCAGCTGTCCTTCGCGGTTCACATATCTTTTCGGAAACCTTACAGGGCTGAATGATTCCAGAATAAAGAGCCGGTTTTCCCTGGATTTAAATTCAATCTGATAAATAATTCCCCTCGGAACAACGAGGTGATCACCATAACTGAAATCCAGGCTGCCATACATGGTTTTCAGGGTTCCTTCGCCCTGATGCACAAAAATCATTTCATCGGCCATGGCATTTTTGTAAAAATAGCCATTCATTGATTCCATGGGGGCAGCAACAGCCAGGTATACATCTTCATTGAACAAAACATATTTACGGCTTTTCAGATAATCGCCGGCCGGATTAACGTCAAAGCCTCTGAAGCAGCGGTTTTGAGTGTTTTTTACCAGAGCGGCAACCGGACCAAATTCAACGGGATCATCAATCGCCAGCACTTTTGTAGGTGGATTACAGTGGTAAACCAGGGAATAGGTATCTGAAAATCCTTCGGTGGAAACCAGTTGTTCGAAATATAGCGTGCCGTCGGGTTTACGGAATTGAATATGGCGTTTGCGGGGAATTTTTCCAAGACTGTAGTAGTGAGACATAAAAAAATTATGAATTATAAATTATAAAATATGTTGGCTTCCCTGTGAGGTTAAACTGTCGGGGAAGGCGTTCTGCGTTCTGCGTTCTGCGTTCTATGTTCTATGTTCTGTGTTATGCGTTATGCGTTCTTTGTTCTTTTGTCTTTTGTTCTTTGTCTTTTACCAGCATGTGCAAATATATCAAAGTGGCGGGTTAAAGTCCTTTTTCAAAAGATTAAAAAATGTTAAGCATCCATCTGCTTTAAGGACGGAAAAGCAATAATTGCTAATTGCTAATTTGCTAATTGTTAATTTGTTTACTCGATTCCTGCAAAGTGTTTCATAAACTGAACCCTTTCATAAGCGGCTGGGTCTTCGGCTTCTTTAAAGCTGAGCTTTCCCTGAAAATCGGTGATTTTGGAATAGTTGTGCCTGGTCATCCAGTCTTCCAGAGTATGAATCATTTTCGGCATCACTTCGAAACCTTGTTTATACAGAACTGAGGCTAATTGCACAGCTTTAGCGCCGGCCAGCAATTGTTTGATGACTGCTGCACCATCATGAATCCCGGTAGAGGCGGCAATATCGCACTGGATCCGGTCAGAAAGCATGGCCACCCACCTGAGGGGTAACGCTATTTCATCCGGTGTACTGAATACATGCCCTGCCACTACCTGCATTTTTTCTATATCGATATCGGGAGAGTAAAACCGGTTGAACAACACCATACCGGAAATGCCGGTCCAGCTGAGTTTTAAAACAAAATTGGCCAGGCCCGAAAAATAATAGCTGATTTTTAGAGAAACCGGGATTTTTACCTGTTTGATCAATTGAAGGATGATGTCGAAATAAACTGCTTCATTGGCTTCCCCGGTTTTTTTGGGATTGGAGGGCAAAATAAACATATTAAGTTCCAAGGCATCTGCGCCGGCATTTTGCATCTGCTGGGCATATGTTATCCATTCAGGTGAAGAAGCACAGTTAACACTGGCAATTACCGGGATTCCAATACTCTTTTTAGCCCCTTCAATAAGCCGCAGATGGATATCAATATCCTGATCCTTTGCATAGGTATTTAGATAATCTTCAGCCTCAGGATAAGCATAAACAACATCATTATGCTGATGTAACTTATTGATATGATGAATTATCTGCTCCTCAAACAATGATTTCAACACTACTGCTGCTGCGCCATACTTCTCTGCTTTCACCAGGCCATCAACACTGTTGGTCAGTCCAGAACTCCCCACTATTAAAGGATTTTTGAGGGTAAAACCCATGTACTTTGTTGAAAGATCGATCATAAAAAGGCCATTTAAAATTACATTTTGAGCGAACAAAAATAACGATTAGAAGCGAATTTATATCTACCTCAAAGAAAAATATTAATTTCGTTTCTATGTTCTGATCAGCTTGATCTAAACTCGTAGAATCATTTCAATTAACTGATTATGAGGTATATTTACATTTTAATTCTAACGATTTTATCCATCCTTATGGTATCGTCCTGTCATGTGGGCCGTTTTTTTTATTATAATTATGCTGGTCTGAATGATAACAAAAAGTTTCCGGAAGCAAAAGTTGCTGCCGGTATGACCCATTTTCAGTTTTATCCTGCAAATAAACCTGTACTGTTGCAAATACCCGGAAATTTAAGCTCAGGTGAACGACCGGAAACATTTGACCAGTTCCTCGAAAAGCATAAAACCGTGGCTTTTCTGATAATCAGAAATGACACACTAATTTATGAACGCTATTTTAACGAATATGATGATGCCTCAGTAATTCCCTCGTTTTCAGTGGCCAAATCATTTGTATCGGCTTTAACCGGTATTGCAGTGGAAGAAGGATACATTACAAGCGTCAACGATCCCATTACCCGCTATTTACCCGAATTCTCAGGATACGACAAAAGATTCGAACGTATCCGGATTGAAGACCTTCTGAATATGCGATCCGGCATAAAATTTTCCGAGAATTACACATCGCCTTTTTATGAAATGCCGAAGTTTTATTATGGTACCAATCTGAACCGTTTCATGAAGAAACTCAGGATAAAGGAGCCCCCGGACACCCGGTATGATTACATCAGTGTTAACACCCAGCTTTTGGCCGAGATTATTGAGAGAACCACCAAGATGCCGCTGAACCAATATCTTGAAGAGAAAATCTGGAAACCCGCTGAAATGGAGTTCGATGCAGGTTGGAGCATGGATTCAAAGAAGCACCGGCAGATAAAATCGTTTTGTTGTATCAACGCCCATCCGGTTGATTTTGCAAAACTGGGCAGGCTATACCTGAACGGTGGACGCAAGGACCATCAACAAATTATCCCGGAAGAATGGGTGAAGCGAACCATGACGATTATCAACGATTCGAAGGACTCTCAGGGATATGCCTATACTTATCAGTGGAGGGTGCTTGAAGACGGATCCATATTTGCCAAAGGGATTCTGGGACAGTATATTTTCGTTAATCCTGAGAAACAAATAATTATAGTAAGGATGGGGCATAGTACTGCAGACGTACACTGGCCGAAATTGTTTGAGGAATTGGTGAAACAGTTACAATGAATAAGGACGGCAACCCGGATGATGTGTGACGATTTATGATTTACGATTTACGATTTACGATTGATGATTTACTATTTAAAACTTCAAATAACACTGATATTCAGATATTTGCGTGATTTTGGAATTCAACCGGTGGTGGGAGTAATTCTGGGAGCCGGTGTGTTTGTTTTTCTATCACTGCTTCTATTCCAAAAAACTGAAGCGGCGATCTTTATTTATTGTTTTGCTGCTCTGAGTTTTACATTTCATCTCAGTGAAACATCCAGGAATTACTTTCTGAAATCGGTTTTTACCAATAAGCAGTATTTACAGGTAAGAATTCTGGAAAATATGCTGATTATCAGCCCGTTTATCCTGATTATCAACCTTAAAGAGTATTACATTTACGCTGTGGGGCTACTGGCTGCGTCGGTATTGCTTTCACTTAACCACCGCCGTCAAATGATCCATTTTACGATTCCCACCCCATTTGGACGCTGGCCTTTTGAATTAGTCACCGGTTTCAGACAAAGTTACCCGTTAATCCTGTTTTTATGGTTTACAGCCTTGATGTCGCTGGTATATCACAATTTCAATCTGGGATTGGTTACCCTTTTGATCCTTTACATGTTTTGTTCATTTTTCTTTATGTATGTTGAAAATGAGTATTTTGTGTGGATATACAATCTTACACCAAAAAAATTTCTGTTGAAAAAAATAATCACTTCTTATTTAGGCGCCACTCTGATTTCTGCACCGGTAATAACGATCCTGATCATTGGTTTTTCCGGGCAATTACCGATCATATTTGCAGGAGTAGTTGCTGGGTTGTTGTTACAATCACTGATGATTCTGACCAAATACTCTGTTTATCCTGAAAAAATGAACCTTCCTCAGATACTGTTGCTCACCATTTCCTTTATGTTTCCCCCTCTCCTTTTGGCAGTGATACCGTTTTTCTATATCCAATCGGTTAAAAAACTCAGCGAAATTCTAAAATGATTACCCTCGAAAACTTATGCAAATCCTTTGGAAGTCATTTAATACTGAATGATATCAGCTTCTTACTGTCCAAAGGTAGTGTCACCGGAATTGTCGGGGCCAATGGTTCCGGTAAAACAACGCTTTTCCGCTGCATGGCCGGTTTCGAAAAGTATTCTGGTACTATTACGTCAGAAAAGAATCCTCTTAAAAATCACCTGGGTTTTTTACCGACCGATCCATTCTTTTTTCAGAAAATTACAGGCAGGGAATATATCAGATTACACTGCAATGCCAGAAAAATTAAAATGACTGACATTGAAACAAGAAACATCTTTGAATTACCCCTTGATCAATATGCTTCGACCTATTCAACCGGCATGAAAAAAAAACTGGCACTGACAGCCATTCTTATCCAAAACAATGATTATTACATATTCGATGAACCTTTTAACGGAGTTGACCTTTATGGCAGCCTGATGATAACTGAGATTATCCGGAAGTTAAAAGATTCAGGAAAAACCATTTTCATTTCTTCCCATATTTTTTCAACATTGGCTGAATCCTGTGATGAAATCATGGTACTTGAAAACGGTCAGATTTCTGAAAAAGCCTCAAAACCTGAATTCCACCTGCTTGAGCAAAAGATGAAAGTCTTTTCCCTGCACAGCAAAATCGAAAAGCTCATTCATATCCATTGAAATGCAAGATTAAATGCTCAAATGACTCACCTCATCGCACTATCGCACTATCGCACTATCACCCCATCACCTCGTCGCCTCTTCGCCTCGTCGCCTCATCGCACCATCGCCTAGTCGCCTCAACCAGTCACCAGTCACTTTCCCAAAAACAACTCTTTTCTAGCTTTCTCCTGAGGATACGTAAAGAATTCTGATTTTGAGCATGCACAAAGGTTGCCTTCAGCATCGAACAATTCGGCTTCGATAACCGCAATATTACGTTTCATTTCGAGTAATCTGGCACGTATCGAAACCGGACCCTTTTCTACAGAAACCGCTTTTTTGTAACGAATATCCAACTTGGCGGTAACTCCGTTGGTTTTCAGTTTCACCATGACCACCCAGCTCGAAATCTCATCCAGCAGTGTAGCCTGGATTCCGCCATGCAGAATATTGAGATACCCCTGATGCTGGTGTTCGGGTTGCCAGTGGCTGCAAACATAATCGCCGTCTTCGGTAAAGCTTAGTCTCAGGCCATAAGTATTGGCCGGTGAACAGCCAAAACAGAAGTATCCGGGCAATTCCTCATAAGGATTTTTTACAGGTCTCATTATCAGGCTATTTCTTGGAGGGATAGTTGGTTTCTTTCACGGGTTTTCCATCATCAGTGTATTCGATCCATTTTCCCTGTTGCTTACCGTCCCTGTAAAAACCTTTTAATTTTAAGGTTCCATTCTGATAGAACTCATTATACTCCCCATTTTCCAAATTATGTTCGTAATGAGTAGTACTTTTCAGTTTTCCGTCCTCATAAAACACTTTTTGAACGCCGGCAAACTCTCCGTTAACATAATTATATTCCACAACAGGTTTACCCGATTGACTAAACCATTTCGACAATCCGTTTTTTATTCCGTTTGTATAGGTGGATTCTTCCTGCGGTTTGCCGTTGTCATAACATTTTTTGTAGAAACCATCCAAAATTCCATGAGTGTAATTGATTTCAGAAGTTATACTGCCACCGGACGAGAAAGTTTTTGAGGTTCCGTGAAGTTTTCCCTCTTGATACCATGATTCAGATTCAATATATCCCGATTTGGTAACCTGCAGGAATAAACCATCCGGCAAACCGTTTTTGTAATGACTCACCTGGTAAATAAGTCCGCCCGGATGCCTGCCAATCCATTGACCATTCTTTTTTCCATCATCATATTCGCCTTTAAATTCAAAATTGTTTTCCTTTTCAACCCACAAACCCTGTTTGAATCCGGATGCATCCGTAAAGTTCGTCACTGTATCCCGGTTAACCGTTACATTCTGAGAAAACAGCTTGCTGCCGGCTAAAAGAAACATGAACAAATAAATAAGACTTTTTTTCATAAATATTGATTTTAATAGAGCAAAAGTACTATGAGTTTTTGGATCAGCTAAGAAAAAAAACTGCTATTAACAGACTTCGCCAAAAAGGTCAAATTCGTCGGCGTTGATAATCTCCACGTTATAGAAATATCCGGGTTTAACCTGAGGATTTTTCGCAACCAGGACTTCATTATCCACTTCAGGGGAGTCAAATTCAGTTCTGCCAGCGAAGTATTCCTCTTCCTCCCGGTCGATCAACACTTTCAGCTTCATTCCTACCTTATGATGGTTTTTCTGAAGGGATATTTCCTGTTGTACGGCCATCAGTTCTTCGAGCCGCTGAGTTTTTACGGAGGTACTCACAGTATTTTTGTGCTGAAAGGCTGAGGTTCCCTTTTCAGGTGAATAGGTAAACACCCCGAGCCTGTCGAATTGCTGTCGGGAAATGAACTCCCGGAGTTCCTCATATTCCTGCCTGGTCTCCCCCGGATATCCGACAATGATGGTGGTACGAAGTGCCACATCCGGCACTGTTGATTTGATCTTATCCACAAGTTTTATGGTTTCTTCGCGGGTAATATTCCGGTTCATAGAGGTGAGAATCCGGTCACTGATATGTTGCAACGGCAGGTCAATATATTTGCATATTTTTGGATTACTGGCAATAATATCCAGTACATCCAACGGAAATTGAGCCGGATAAAGATAATGCAGCCTGATCCATTCTATTCCATCAACCGTAACCAAAGCCTTCAGAAGGTCTCCCAAAGATCTTTTTCCATAGATATCCAGGCCGTAAAAAGTCAGGTCCTGTGATATCAGCAGGAGTTCCTTAACGCCCCGGCCGGCCAGTAGCTGAGCCTCATCCACGATATCTTCGATCGAACGTGATAGGTGTTTTCCCCGGATCATGGGAATAGCACAGAAGGAACAGGTACGGTTACATCCTTCGGCAATTTTAAGATACGCATAATGCGAAGGGGTGGTTAGCACCCTGTCGTTGTGTAAATCGTATTTATAATTGGCTCCCAGAGAAGTGAGCAATTCAGGCAATTGATGCACCCCAAACCATCCATCAACTTCCGGAATTTCCTTTTCCAGTTCTGAACGGTATCTTTCAGTCAGGCAGCCCATTACAACCAATTTCTCCACTTTCCCGTTCAATTTCAGGTTTACCAGGTTCAGGATAGTATCAACCGATTCCTCTCTGGCATCATGGATAAACCCGCAGGTATTTACAATCGCGATATCCGCCCTTTCGAAATCATCCTCAAAACCAACTTTAAAACCAGCATTTTTCAACTGAGCCATCACCCCCTCAGAATCCACGAGATTCTTGGCACAACCGAGAGATATCATTTGTACACTTTTACTTTTCAACGGAAGAAAACATTAAATGATTATAGATTATAGATTGAAATACAGTTCGTTAGCGTGTTCCTTATTCCTTGACTTTGGTGAATTAAATCCTTGAATTCCTGAATTTTTCTTTGCAAACTTTGAAATGATCCATTGCGTCATTGCGGGAACCTGCATTCCGAATTAGCAATTTGAAACAGTATTTCCATTTGAAAATTTTCAAATTTCTAAATTTCTAAATTCTCAAATTGATCATCCGTTTTCTTTCCGAAACAAGCTTTCCACAAATTCCTGCCGGTTAAACAATTGAAGATCATCGAGCTTTTCTCCTATACCAATGTATTTTACCGGGATTTTAAACTGATCAGATATCCCGAGAACCACACCTCCTTTAGCGGTTCCGTCGAGCTTGGTAAGGGCCAGGGCATTCACTTCGGTAGCTGAACTGAACTGCCGGGCCTGTTCAAAGGCATTCTGACCGGTAGAAGCATCGAGGATGAGCAGGATCTCATGAGGTGCATCCGGAATCACCTTTTTCATCACGTTTTTGATTTTGGTGAGTTCATTCATCAGGTTTACCTTATTATGGAGCCGGCCAGCCGTATCAATAATAACCACATCGCAATTCCGGGCTACCGCCGATTTTAACGTGTCAAAGGCTACAGAGGCCGGATCGGAACCCATGTTTTGCATAATGATGGGAACCTGTACCCGTTCGGCCCATATTTTAAGCTGATCAATGGCTGCCGCCCTGAAAGTATCTGCTGCGCCCAGGATCACCGATTTTCCCGCTTTTTTAAAATGGTGGGCCAGTTTACCGATGGTGGTGGTTTTACCAACTCCGTTTACACCCACTACCATAATCACATAGGGTTCTTGTCTGGTGGGGAAATCAAATACAAAACTGTCGTCGTACCTGTTTTCTTCAAGCAACGCGCCAACTTCTTCCTTAAGAATCTGATTCAGCTCATTGGTGCCCAGATATTTATCCCTGGAGACTCTTTGTTGAATCCGTTCTATGATGCGCAGGGTAGTTTCAACACCCACATCGGAAGAAACCAGGATTTCTTCAAGATCATCCAGTACTTCGTCATCGATTTTTGATTTACCAGCGATGATTCTTGAAATTTTGGAAAACACGCTTTGCTTGGTTTTATCCAGGCCTTTATCGAGGTTTTCCTTCTCTTTTTTTGAAAAAAATGAAAATAGTCCCATATGTTTGAATATAAACAAAAAAAGCCCTTTCCGCATGGAAAAGGCAATTTTATCCGGCTGCGTTTCCGATTATTTCTTGGTTTCCTTGACGCCAAAAAGGGTTTTGGCCTCTTCGTTTGACATGATGGTTTCCTTGAAGGTATATGCACCGGTTTTGGCTGAAGGTACCATACGGTAAACCTTAGCAATTTCTTTTCCGGCGGCCTGCATGGATGCAACAACTTTCTTTGCCATGGTATTCTGTTTTTATTATTTTATTTCACGATGTACGGTCATTTTTTTCAGGATCGGGTTGTATTTTTTTAATTCCAACCGTTCCGGGGTATTTTTTTTGTTTTTTACGGTAACATACCTTGATGTGCCAGGCTGACCGCTGTTCTTGTGTTCAGTACATTCAAGAATGACCTGTATTCTTGCTTCTTTAGTTTTCTTTGCCATTTTTCTTTACGATTTTTTGGGAGTGCAAAATTAAATCTTTTTATCAATTAAGCAACATCAGATTTAAAATTTAATTTTGACACAAAAAATAACGGTGAACTGGCCTATATATATCAAAGGTTTCAGGGATTATCTAAGGCTTGAGAAATCACTTTCATCCAATTCAGTGGAAGCCTATCTGAGGGATATCGGGTATTTTGCAAGGTTTTGTTCAGACCCAAAAAAAGAAATCACGCCCGAAAAAGTGTCTTTGACGGACCTGCAGGATTTTCTGAGCCACGTTAACCATCTGGGACTCGGAGCAGCCACACAGGCAAGAATGATATCGGGTATACGGGCTTTTTACAAGTATTTGTTGTATGAGGATATTCTGGAGAATGATCCTACTACCCTTCTCGACAGTCCTAAACTGGCACGTAAACTACCCGATATATTATCCAAAGAAGAGATCGAACTTATGATAGGTTCCGTCGATCTGAGTCATCCGTCAGGGGAGCGGGACAAATCCATTCTGGAAGTATTATATGGTTGTGGGTTACGGGTTTCTGAACTCATTAATCTAAGGACCTCCAACATCTTTGAGAAGGATGAATTTCTGAATGTTATTGGAAAGGGGAATAAGCAACGGTGGGTACCTATCGGCAAGCCGGCTCTGAAGCAGGTAAAAACCTATTTAGACAACGTCAGAATTCACCAAACGGCTCAAAAAGGATGTGAGGACATTGTATTTTTGAACCGGAGAGGCAGTAAAATGAGTCGTGTTGCCATTTTTCAGATGATCCGGGACATTTCCCGGAAATGTGGGATCCGGAAAAAAATCAGTCCGCATACTTTGCGGCATTCCTTTGCCACCCATTTACTGGAAGGGGGCGCTGATCTAAGGGCCATACAGGAAATGCTGGGGCATGAATCGATTACCACTACAGAAATCTACACCCATATCAACAGGCAATACCTGAGGGAGACCATTGAGAAATACCACCCGTTTGCCAGGCGCAAACTATAATAAAAATCAGTTCAGACTTATACCGCCTTCAGATTCGTCTTCTTCAAATTCGGCCCAGATTCTGACCACGATCAGATCATTATCTTCAAAAATAAACTCTGAAAGAGCATCCTGCACGATGAGCCGGGTTTCGTCTTCTTCATCTTCTTCAATAATGTCAGAATACCCTTGTTCATGGATGGTCTTTACCAGGGTATCCTTTTTCATTTTAAAGATTCTTCTTCCAAACATAACCGCGTCATGGTTCTCTACTTCTATCATAACCAGAAACTGATCATCGTCTTCAGTATCTTCGAAATACAGGGCAAGCCCGTTTTCAAAATAATCGATTACCGTTAATGAGGCTGGTTCTTCTCCATCCTCATCATGTATAACCTCAGAATCATCAGGTTGTCCCAAAATCTGTACAACCTCTGATTTCAACATTCCAAGTTCAATTTCGCCAAAGCCTTCAAAAGGCTTTATTTCCAATGATTCCATTTGTTTACTTTTTTGGGATTTTTACAATTATTTTTTTTAGGAAAATGGTGAATCGGGCTCTTTGGCCATATGATTATATGCAAGTTTTTCAATGAATCCGGGAAAAAATTTATTGAGAAAAACCGTCAGTTTGCCTTCTGTGAAGGTTAAAATGAGTTCTCTCTTTCTTTTTGAGATGGCAGCAATAACTTTTAAGGCTACTGTATCAGGGCTCATCATTTTGCCCTCGTTCCGGGGAGAGCCGCCCTGCTCGGTACCATTTCCGAGTAATGCGGTGGTTCTGATGTTGCTGGCTGTAAAACCTGGGGCCACATTCAACACATGCAGTCCTTTTTTCCGGTTTTCGCACCGTAAAGTATCGAGAAATCCTCTCATGGCAAATTTAGAGGCAGAATAACCTGTACGGCCCGGGAGTCCTACATATCCTGCCACAGAGTTCACGCCAACTACCGAACCTCCGGAGTTCAGCAGGTATGGAAGGGCATATTTGACACAGTAAACCATTCCCCAGAAATTAACATCCATAAGCCGTTTCAACACACTGATCTCGGTTTGTATGAACAGCGATCTCATCGAAATTCCGGCATTACAAACCAGGATATCAATTTTTCCAAAATGATCTATAGTTCTGTCTATCAGATTTTTACAATGCTCTTCATTACTTACATCAGTAGGTACCACCAGACAGTCAGCTCCGGTTTCCTGAGCTTCCCGGAAAACACTTTTCAGTTTTTCTTCGTTCCTGGCAGCCAATACAATTCCCGCTCCCTGTCTGGCAAATTCCAGCGCTAAACTGCGGCCGATTCCGTCAGATGCACCAGTCACTACCACTATTTTATCCTTGAACATATCTTTTTTCAAGAGGATTTCTGATGCAAATAAAAAGCAAAATTTCATTTGGCAAAAGAATTTTGATTTTTTTTAATTTATTTTGTTTCCAATTTGAAATTCAGAATAATCTTCCATGCTGACCAACCGCATTCTTTTCTTTCTCAATCAGGCTCAAACCTCGGAAATACCGCTGGCCATAGAGGTGGCATCTGCTAAAGGAATTTATCTGTATACGCCTGAGGGTACCCGGTATACCGATCTGATTTCGGGAGTTTCGGTAAGCAATACGGGGCATTCGAACCCGGTTATTATCCAGGCGGTTAAAGACCAGGCAGAAAAGTATATGCATGTAATGGTTTACGGAGAACTCATACAAAGTCCCCAGGCACTGTTCTCGCATACATTGGCCGCGATTCTCCCAGAATCCCTGAATTCGGTGTACCTGGTAAATTCAGGAAGTGAAGCTATTGACGGTGCTATTAAGCTTTCCCGACGATTTACCAACCGTTCTGAAATTATCTCGTTTACCAATGCCTACCATGGCGGCACCCTGGGGGCAGTAAGTATTATGGGGGGTGAACGCTGGAAAATGCCCTATTACCCGCTGTTGCCAGATGTCAGGCAATTTAATTTCAATGATTTTAAAGAACTTGTACAGATAACCAACCGCACTTCATGTGTGGTAATGGAACCTGTTCAGGCTGAGGCAGGGGTAATTTTACCAGAACCCGGTTTTCTTCAGGCAGTGCGGAAAAGGTGCACTGAGACCGGAGCTTTGCTGGTTTTCGACGAGATACAGACCGGGTTTGGCAGAACGGGTTCCATGTTTGCTTTTGAGAAGTACCAGGTGACTCCGGATATTCTGGTACTGGCAAAAGCCATGGGAGGCGGCATGCCGGCAGGAGCCTTCATTGCATCCCGTGAAATTATGAGATCCCTGTCCAGCCAGCCTGAACTCGGGCATATTACCACCTTTGGGGGACATCCGGTTTGTGCTGCAGCTGCTCTGGCTCATCTGCAATACCTCCGGGAGCACCATGAACTTATCTATGAAGCTGAGAAAAAAGGCAACCGGTTTGTCCGGTACTTGCAGGATCATCCAAAAGTAAAGGAAATCAGAAAAAGTGGTTTATTACTCTCTGTCGACGTTTTTGAGGAAAACATCCAGGAAAACCTGATCCGCCGGTTGTTGCAGCAGGGTATTATAAGTGATGGCTTTCTGTTCCGTCCCTCCAGTTTCAGAATATCACCCCCACTAACCATCTCTTATGATGAAATTGAAGAGACGTGCCTAAAAATTATAAAAGCATTAGAGAGTTAAGAAATTCACATTTTTTAATATTTTGAAGTGCCATATGAGGAAAACTTTATAAAAAATATTAATTCTAATGAAGTATTTAAATCTATTCTTTATATTTGACGTCTAAATTTTAAAAACTTTCAGGAATTAGTGGCCTGATTAAGTGTACTGTCGCAGAGAGTATTAGTTTGTACCAAACAGTAAGGTTCAGGATGGATCAGCTTGATATTAAAATTTTAATTATCGACGATATTCAGGAGGATGGTAATGCCTTAAAATTCCTGCTAAGGAAATACTTTCCCAATTCTGAAGTGTCTTATTTTATGTCCGGTTTGGAAGGTTATGAACAAGCCTTATCCTTACCTCCTGACATTATCATTACCGATGTACATATGCCGGGGATGGACGGGTTTGAAGTATGCCGGAAAATAAAAGAAGACCCGCTGACCCGGGATATACCGGTAATATTTCTTACAGCCCACAAATTTGACAGAGCTGAACGGATAAAAGCTCTGGAAGCCGGCGCTGATGGATTTCTGAACAAACCGCCTGATCCTCCGGAACTGATCGCTCAGGTAAGAGCCATGTATAAACTGAGGATGGCTGCCAAAGCCAGATATCTTGAAAATAGCAGCCTCAGGGATGCCTGGAAAGATATGAACATGAAATTTAACCAGGAGCGGATGGAGCGTCAGGAGCTTGAATCTCTTCTAAAACACCAGGTATCAGTCCGATCCCCGGAATACAGCAACCTGGAAGACTTTAGATTTGAAGATCTTTTTAATATCGATGAAATTCAAAAAATCCAGGATGAGTTTGCCTATGCGGTAAATATTGCATCCATTATAACCTACCCGGATGGTTCACCCATTACCAGGCCTAGTAATTTCACCAGATTATGCAAGGATATCATCCGAAATACAGAAAAAGGATGTGCCAACTGTTATAAATCAGATGCGGTGATTGGAGGCTTCAATCCTGACGGTCCTACCATAAAACCTTGTCTGAGTGGTGGTCTGTGGGATGCCGGCGTTTCTATTTCGGTGGGAGGAAAACATGTAGCCAACTGGTTAATAGGCCAGATCAGAAATGAGACCCAGCATCCGGATCTAATGATGAATTATGCGGCAGAAATTGGCGCCAACCCCGATGAATTCAGAAAGGCGCTTGACGAAGTACCCTCCATGTCATACCAGCAATTTGAACGGATGGCCAGATATCTGCACACCTTTTCGTTGCTAATTGCCAACCAGGCATGGCATAATATTCAGCAGGCACGCCTTATGGCCAAAAGAAACGAGGTCATTGAGGTGCTCCATCAAACCAAACAGACGTATATTGATATTTTTAACACCATATCTGAAGCTATATACATTCAGGATGCAGAAACAGGTGTTTTTCTGGATGTAAATAAAGGCGCCGAGGTGATATACAAGTGCAGCAAAGAGGAGATTGTAGGTCAAACTCCGTTTAGTGTGGCTGCTGAAGGGCTCAACGACCTGGATGCCATCTGGAAAAACTCCGGGAGAGTTTTCAAGACCGGAGAACCCATCCGGTTTGAGTTTTGGGCAAAAAGAAAAACCGGAGAAATATTTCCTAAAGAAGTGATTGTGAATAAAGGTAAATATTTCGGGAAAGATGTATTGATTGCTACTGCCCGCGATATCACCGTGCAAAAGAAATACGAGGAAAGTTTAAAAACCAGTTTCCTGCACAAAAAGGCGCTTCTTGATGCATTGCCCGATATGATGTTTGTATTTGATAAGGATCATACCATCTCCGACTTTCACGCCAATTCAGAAGATGTTTTGTTTGCCCCCCCTGAGGCTTTTCTTGGAAAAAAACCTGAAGAAGTGTTACCCCCTGACATTGCAAAAAAAACATCCGACAGGATTGACAGGGTTATTTCAAGCGGATTACCGGATTTTCACCAGTATGATCTCGAAATTAACGGAGAAGTACACAGTTTTGAGGCAAGAGGTGTGCCTTATGGTGAAAACCAGGCCCTATCGATAGTAAGAGATCTTACTGAACAGAAAAAAGCTGAAAAGATCAACAAAGTACAGTACAATATAACTTCAAAAGTGGCCACGACCAACAGCATTCACGATTTCATGGAATATCTTCAGAATCAACTGAATACACTTATCGATGCCACTAACTTCTATGTAGCTTTTTATAATGAAGCCAACGGGATGCTTTCAACACCGTATTTTATAGATGAGCGTGACCAGACGGAAGAATGGCCGATGGATAAGTCACTCACAGGTTTGGTAATTCAGGAAGGAAAACCGTTGTTATTTAAAAGAGCTGATATTGATCAGCTGATAGAAAAAAATATTGTCAATCTTATTGGAGTACGGTCGGAATGTTGGTTAGGAGTTCCCATGTTTGCCGAAAATAAAGTAATCGGCGCTTTTGTGGTACAAAGCTATTCCAACCCGGAAGCATTTTCAGCGGATGATATGGAGATGCTGGCTTTTATGTCACAAAACGTAAGCATTGCCATTCAAAGAATCCGTAAAGATCAGGAACTGAGAGAAGCCCTTGGAAAAGCACTCGAAAGTGATAAGGTTAAAACCGCATTTCTTCAGAATATGTCCCATGAGGTTCGCACGCCCCTCAACGGCATTATTGGTTTCTCAACTTTGCTGGCTGAAGGTCATTTTCATCCGGACGATCTGGGTTCATTCGCCGGCTCTATCAAAAACAGTGGCAACCGGTTACTTGGACTTCTTGACAACATCATTGAAATCAGTCAGTTAGATGCAGGTTTCGCTTCAATTTCTCCAAAACTAGTCGATCCGGCAGAAATTATGAAAGAGGTTATTAATCAATATCTTGAAGAAGCCCACAAAAAAAATCTTCTGATAGCCAGATGTCCTGACAGCCCTGGAGGGGTTACAATAATGGCTGACCCGAAAAAACTGATTCAGGTTTTGGCCAACCTGGTGAATAATGCCGTTAAGTTTACCCGTGCAGGATCCATTACAGTAGGATACCAGATCCATGACTCTGCAATTCAGTTCTCGGTAAAAGATACCGGAATCGGGATTCCGAAACAACATCATGGAAAAATCTTCGACAGATTTTACCAGGTGGATAATTCATTGTCGAGAGGTCATGAGGGGGCGGGACTGGGGCTATCAATCTGTAAAGGTCTTGTAAACGTATTGGGAGGAGAAATTTGGGTGGAGTCTGAACCCGGGGAAGGATCGGTATTTAACTTCAGAATTCCGTGCAAGGTTAATGGAGAAACTGCCAATTCATCCATTAGAACGGAAAGTAAACGCAGCACCCAGCATCTGAACATACTGGTTGCTGAAGATGAATATGCCAATTTCCAATTCATCAGGGTAATATTGAAAAAGCAGGGTCATTCCGTTTATCATGCCGAGAACGGGCTCGAAGCGGTGGAAATTATCCGCACAAACCCTGAAATCGACCTTGTGCTGATGGATATGAAAATGCCGTTGATGGATGGCTTTACCGCTACCAGGCAAATCAGATCCTTTAATAATTATGTTCCCATTATCGCGGTAACTGCCTATGCACTGAGCGGTGACCGTGAAAGGGTACTGGAAGCCGGTTGTAATGATTACCTGGCAAAACCGGTAAAACAATCAGATATAGTAAATTCGGTAAAGCATATTGTTGAAACCATGAATTAACCGCCAGATGAACCAGCTGTTTACGATATATTCTGCCATTTTTCTGCTCACTTCAGGAATTTCGTTTCTGGTTGCCATTCTTGCCTGGCAGCGCAGAAGGGTTAAAACAGCCATGGAATTGTTCTTTCTGATGTGTTTTGCCGGTATCTGGACATTTTTCGTAATGTTTGAAACTGCAGCAACAACCCTCAACAATAAGATTCTATGGTCTCAGCTGGCCTACCTCGGAGCAGTTTCAACACCCGTTCTGTACCTGCTTTTTGTGCTCAGGTTCACGGGAAAAGACCGACTGGTAAAGCCCTGGTCGGTTATTTTACTGTTTGTGATCCCCGTGATCACTCTTCTGCTTACCTTTACCAACCATCTTCATTATCTGGTATGGCCCGGATTTTCCGAAATATCTCCCCACACCAACATGTTGGAGTATTATCATGGACCCTGGTTCTGGATTGGGTATCTTGCCTATAACTATATCCTCCTTTTCGCTTCCACCGTTTTGTTGTTCCAGTATATTCTCAGTAAACCCAAAGCGTTCAGAAAACAAGGATGGGTAGTGCTGATTGCAGGAGTATTTCCCTGGCTGGCCAGCATATTTTATTTAAGCAGGATTAACATAGTACCCGGGCTTGATCTGGTACCGGTTAGTTTTATCATCAGCGGGTCATTGTTTGTTTATGCTATTTTGTATTTTGGTTTTCTCGACCTTGTACCAGTCGCCAGAGAAACCCTTGTCGAAACGCTTTGGGATGGTATTGTTGCGCTGGACGATCAGGACCGTATTCTGGATATTAATGAAGCTGCCAATCAGTTTCTGGGTATACCCTACCGGAACAATGTAGGTTTTTATATCGAATTGTCAGGCGCTACCCAATTGGAACTGCTAATAGCAGTTATGACTCATGAACCGGTTGAACAAATCAACATTGGGGATAAAACATTCAATATCATCAAAAAACCCATCAAAAGCCTTCCCGGCAGCAGACTAATTCTGATTCGCGACATCACGGAACAGATTATCCGGCAAAATGAGATCATAGTCTCCGAGAAAAAATACCGGAACATGTTTTCGATGTTCAGACTCATGATGGATAATATGTCGGATTTATTATGGGCTAAAGACCTTAACAAAAGATTCATTTTTACCAATAAAGCCATTTGCGAAAAACTTTTAATGGCAAACGATACCCATGAACCCATACAAAAAACCGATCTTTTTTTTGCCGAAAGGGAACGTAAAAACAATCCGGAAAATCCGTACTGGCATACCTTCGGTGAGATGTGCCAGGATTCAGACCAGTTAGTACTCGACACCCAATCACCTCATCAGTTTGATGAATTTGGAAATGTCAGAGGTCAGTTTCTCTACCTCGATGTTCAAAAAGCCCCTATTTTTGATGAAAACGGGGATATGATAGGGGTTGTAGGCAGCGCCAGAGATGTAACGGTTCAAAAAAAACATGAGCAGGCGCTTCTGCATAAAGATAAATTACTGGAAGCTATATCCCGTGCAACAGCGCTCTTAATAAAGGCTGAAAATTTTGACGAAAACATACAGAGCGCCCTGGCTATAATTGGTGAAGTAACCGGCGCTAACCGGGTTTATATTTTTTCCAATTCCGAATCACCTGAATATTCGATGCCACTCATGAGCCAGATTTATGAATGGACCGATGGAAAAGTTGAACCCCAGATAAACAATTCTGAGTTGCAAAATGTACCCTACGAACTGGCATGTCCTCGATGGTGCAGGATATTATCTGCCGGGAAATCAGTGGCCGGTCATGTAAGAGATTTCCCCGAACTTGAACGTCAGGGGCTTGAACCTCAAAATATTAAATCGATCTTAGCCACCCCAATTACCATCGACGGGTATTTCTGGGGATTTATGGGATTTGATGCCTGCCTGGAAGAAAGAGAGTGGACACCCACTGAACAACTGCTTCTTTCTGCCGCCTCAAATTCGATAGGTGCCGCCATTCTCAGAAAAAGAAACCAGGATGAACTGGTGGCAGCCAAAGAAAAAGCTCAGGAAAGCGACAGGCTCAAGAGCGCTTTTCTGGATAATATCTCCCATGAGATCAGAACTCCCGTTAATGGTATCCTGGGATTCCTGAATCTTATCCGTGAAGAAGAACTGGCACCGGAAGAACGTGATCAATACATAGACCTCATCAATACCAGTTCAGAACGCCTGCTTAACCTGATAAGCGATATTATTGATATCTCAATTGTACAGTCAGGCCAGCTGAAATTAACACATGAAATTACCAGTGTACCCGAAATATTAACCGCTGTATTTAAAGAGTTTAAAGACCTGGCTGACAGAAAAAAGATTGATTTCAATCTTAATACCCACCTTCCTCAGGATGAAGGTATCCTGATAACTGATCCTGAAAAATTATCTTTAATAATCAGAAAACTGACCGGAAATGCCATTAAATTCACGGTTCATGGTTCTGTAAGCATTGATGCAGCGGAAGACCACGGATATCTCCTGATAACTGTCACCGATACCGGTGTTGGTATCAGCAAGGAGCAGCAGGGTCGCCTGTTTAACAAGTTTACACAGGCCGATCTTTCCCATTCAAGGCCCTACGAAGGAATGGGATTGGGACTGGCACTTGCCAAAGCCTATACAGATGCATTAAATGGCGAAATCTGGTTCGAAAGTCAACCAGGAGAAGGAACCGTTTTTTTTCTGAAAATTCCCTGCAACCAGAAAAAAACTGAAATCATCAACCCAGGTAAAAAAGCTCCCGCAAATAATTCATCCCCATCAAAAAAACTCAGAATACTGATTGCTGAGGATGATGATGTGAGCTTTAAATATTTAAGTATGGTTCTGTCACACTTTGGTCCTGATATGATAAGAACATCAACAGGACAGGAAGCCCTGGAAATTTTCAGAATAACATCTCAATTTGATCTGATCCTCATGGATATCAAAATGCCTGAAATGGATGGTTTAACAGCCATCCGGGAAATCAGAAAAACAGATTCAGAAATCCCTGTCATCGTAATTTCAGCCTATGCCTTAAAAGGAGACCGTGAAAAAGCCCTGGAAGCAGGATGTAACGAGTACCTCTCCAAACCGGTAAAACCTGAAGAGATCCTTGATGTTATCAGCAGGTACCTGGTATGAATTCATAAAACCACCCCTATTTAGACTATCTCCTCTTCATTTCTTAAAATTTTTTAAAATCTTTTCTCACTTAAAACAATAACCCCTCTGGCAGGTTATCTGCAAGCCATATTATATTAAGGCAAAAAAGTAACCAATTACTTTATAACAAGCTTTGTTTACGAAGTATTGCCGTACAGATCATTAAGCATTTTATTCACAACATATGAAAAATTACCAGGTGGGAATCATACTACTTCTGGTTCTGATGAATTCAGCCCTGTTTGCACAAAAACCTCCGCTTTTGAAGGAAACAGAGGAGGTCATGGCTGCAGCAATACATGAACTTGATATATCCGTAAAATCGGCAGATGGAAAATTTAACCGTTATATTGCAGAAAAAGGAATAACCGGAACCTTTACCTACAACATTACTCTCAGGGGTAAGGGCCTGGTTGCCACGGTCTTTGCCTTATCGGATGATGGCGGAAACATAAAATACCAGAACCAGCTAAAAGATCTTATACTGTCGCACCGGTTTAACTTCCGGTTGCCAAAAGGAAAACTGTACAAATTTCAATACACTTTCAACTTATAAACATTTACCTATTAATCTACCCTTATGAAAAATGCATTACTTACTTTTACTTTATTTACATTATCATTACTGGGATTTTCGCAGGATGATATGCCCGTAGTATGGGAATCCAGGCTTGATCACAAGATCCAGTTTATGGGAACCGGCACGGAAGAAACCGGCTACAGCTTTGCAGCCTCCGAAAAAGAACTTACTCTGTTCGACAACAAAACCGGCAATGTGCTATGGTCGAAAAAATTCAGGGAACTGGCCCCAAAACTAAGCAAGATAGACGAACTTACACCTCTTTGGGAATCCAATACCTTCTTTATTTTCGACCGCAAAATGGGGAAAGACCAGATAGCCTGTATTCAGATGTCGGACGGAAAACTGCTGTGGACTACTGATAAATATCAGGATGTAACCGATGATAACGTGGTATATATCGGTGAAAAGGACGGCTTTGCCATCACCCTGAAAAAAGAACTGGTTTTCATTAAAGCCCGTACCGGTGAAGAACTTTGGTCGACTACAAAATTCAAGGGAGTAGTAGCCAGATATGTAATTACTCCGGATAATCACATGGTGCTGGTTAACTTCCTTCCATCGGCCATCGAGGCGTTGTTTACCGGATTTAAAAACCAGATCATGAAAATCAACCTCGATAACGGAGATATTGTGTGGGAAAACACCTATATCGGAAGGGCACAGAGAAAGGTGATTTCAAAGGAGTTTCTGCTCGATCTTTCCATTAAGGATGAAAAAGTGATACTGAGATTAAACGGGTTACAGGTGTACAATTTAAAAACCGGCGCCAGTGAATGGTCGGCGGCCTTTGATTTCACCCCTGACGGACTTGCGGGCAAACCGGCTGGGGCCAGAAGATTTGGCATTTACGGAGCCGTAGCCGATCCTGTCAAGGTGGGTGATGATTTGTATGTATTGAATATGTCGAACAAAAAATCCCAGTACATTCATAAATATGATATGAAAACCGGCAACCTGATCTGGAAATCCCCGGAAATAAAAGATGCCAGGGCAATCCCCGGTATGTATGTAATGGATAATAAAGTGGTTCTACAAATTGGAGGAGCTGTGGAAGCCCAGGCCTATATTTACAAATCCACTCCAAATGCTGACGGATCACGTACCATTACGGAAGAGTGGAAAATCTGGTTTCCGAATATAAAACCATTTGGTGTTCAATCATTTAACACAAGCGATGGATCCCCTGCCTGGGAATCGGAAAGATTCAGAAAAGGAATCACCAATATGATCAGGATTGATGACAAAGTAGTGGTTTGCAGCGGTAAAGCGCTCTACTCCATGGATGTTACCAACGGAAAAGAAAACTATGAAGTACCGGTAACCTCAGGAGGCGTTGGCAATGCCACACTAATAATGCCCTATAAGGATAATATTGTGGTGGTGGGTGAAAAAGGAATCTCGACCTATAATGCCAAAACCGGATCACTGGTAAATAGCGGAAAATATAAAAGCTCCTCCCTGGAGGCAGCCCGTGATAAGTTTATAATCATGAAAACCGAAGGTGCCGATATTGCCTGTTTCGAACTTGATACCTGCAAATACCTTGAATTCAAAGCCCGAAAAGGAGCTACCACCACGCTCTCGCTCGACACAAAATATGTTTATATCTATGAAAATAAAACCGTAACAAAAGTAAAGACTACATTATAGAGTTTTAACGGTCTTTCTGCCTTAACAAAAAAAAGAGGTTGTCTCTTAAATGGGACAGCCTCTTTTTTTGTTTTTCCTGCTCCCGGTAAATAATCAGAAAAACCTACATTTGTCACAAATTATCATTCATGAAACCGGTTAAAGGAAAAACATCCACTAAGGCTCCTGAAACTGAAACCCCGGAAAAATCCGGTTTTCTTTTCCTTAATATTGACATGAGAATTCAATATGCTCTTATAGCCTTGCTGGCTGCCGGCTTGTATTTCAATTCCATTTATAATGAATATGCTTTTGATGACGGGCTGGTAATCCTTGAAAATACGTATGTGCAAAAAGGATTTGAAGGTCTTGCGGATATTTTTACCAAAGGTGAACTGGATGCATTTTATGAAAAGCACGGTATGAGTGAACAGTTCTCCGGCGGGCGTTACAGACCCCTGAGTATCGCTGCCTTTGCTGTCGAACAGGCGATTTTCGGGCCCGGTCCTGTTATGAAACATGTTTTTAATGTCCTGTATTATATAATCACCTGCATTTTAGTTCTTTACTTCTTTCGCAACTATTTATTCCTAAAAATTCCCGATGTGGCTCTTTTGGCAGCGGTACTCTTTACTGTTCATCCTATTCATTCAGAAGTGGTTTCCAACATTAAAAGCCGGAATGAACTTTTTCCCATGCTGTTTACGCTGATTACCATGATCAGCGCTCTGAAATATTTCGAAAAGCGAAAAATCCTCTGGATCATTACAGGTTGCTTCAGCCTTTTCCTGGCGCTGATTTCCAAAGAATACGGAGTGGTGATGGCAATATTGCTACCGGTACTTTTCTATGTAAAATCAAAAACCAGTATCCCCGGTGCACTCTTGTACAGTCTACCGTATTTGGTGCCGGTACTGCTATATCTGCTCATCAGGAACTCTGTTTTGCCGGAAGTGAAATATGAAAACCTAACCCGGGAACCCACCAACAATCAATACATCATGGCAGCGCCCCATGAAAAACTGCCCACCAAAATTGATGTACTTGATAATTACCTGTATCAGCTTTTTTTACCGGTAACCCTGGTGAGTGATTACTCCTACCACCAGATAAAATTCAGAACTTTTTCAGACTGGCGACCCTGGCTGTCATTAATTGTTCACCTCTTTCTGATGGTTGCTGCCATTGTACTGATCCTCAAAAGAGAGGTGGCCGGATTCCTGCTTGCCTTTTATCTGGCCCACCTGTTTTTAATATCAAATGTAATGGTTGAGATAGGGACTACCTACAGCGAAAGGCTGATTTATATGTCTTCCCTTGCTTTTTGTGGTTTGGTGTCCTATTACATCATTAGGCTGATCATGCTTTTCAGTATAAAAAACCAACGTGCATGGATTTTATCCGTATTGATTTCCGGCATTGTCATCCTGAGCGGTATCATTGTAATTCCGAGAAATGCCATCTGGAAGAATAATGAAACTTTGTTTCCACATGATGTTTTGATCCATAAAGAGAGCATTATACTGAACAATAATGCAGGAAAAGCATGGCTGGATATGGCCATCAGACCTGAAAACAAGCAGAAAAAGGAAGTGTTTCTGCGAAAAGCACAGCAATATCTTACCATTTCTGCCGGCATTTATGCCAAAAATGCCAACGCATATTTCAATTTAGGTTCCGTATATATGTATCTTCAGATCTATGATTCCGCTTTTCTGATGTACCAAAAATCTCAACAGTTCAGAAGAAATAATCCGGAATTTGTCAGTGTTGTAAAGTTTTTCAGAGATAAAGGTTATTATCATGGCACTAAAAAAGAATTTACAAAAGCCGTGGAATTTTTGGAATATGCCAGCGTGCTCAGTCCGAAAGATGCTGAACTTCTCGGGAATCTGGGCGGAGCCTGGTTTATGACAGGACAGATTGAAAAAGCCCGTGAAACCTGGGAAGCTGCCCTGAAAATTGACCCATCTCAACCCGAGGCCCAGAAAGGGTTATCAGCCATTGGGCGTACACCCTGAAATAAAGATGTGCATGCGAAAAATAAATGCAAGAACCTTTAATTAGTATGCTGATTTATAATTTCAAGAATATTAAGCAATGACCAGTATTTATGAGACACCGGTATCCGGAATAAAAATAATTGTTCAAAAGGGCAGGCTCGACACCAATTCCAGCTCAGAATTTGAGTTTATCATTTCACCGGTAGCGGCTGCCGGTTACTCGGTGATTGTTGATCTCACTGACTGTACGTATATATCAAGTATTGGGATCAGGATGCTGATCAAGGCAGCCAAAACCATTAAAGCCCATCATGGGATGTTTGTTCTGGCCGGTTTAACCACGGCAGTGTCTGAGGTCATTGAGATGGCAGGATTGAGCAGGGTTTTCAGTATTGAGGACAATGTTGAAAATGCCGTTACCACTGTACAAAAGCTACTATCCGGGCAAGCAGGTCTGATATCCCGGGAAGTGTCCGGAAGAACATTTATGCTCAGGAATCTGCCTGAAGGCTTGCACGAATCATTTCTTTGGAAAAATGACGGTATTGCCGGATATAATGAATTGGGAATATCTGTAGGATTTGGATTTCCTGCCGAAGCCGGAACTGACTCCGGAGAATATACCGGCTTGTTTGTCAGTGCAAAAGGTTGTGCCGGTTTTATTCCTGATGACGAGCGTGTTGAACCGGATTTCAGGCTGGCTGCTGATACGGTGCGATCGGGTATTAATATATTGGAAGCAGTATCTTTCAGAGAGTTATCCCCGGCAATTCTTCAAATTGATGCAGGAAAACCAATACAGATGTCAGAGATTTCCGATGCCATTTCCAACCTGGAAAAAGACCCGGTATTGTCCGGTAAAAAGATAACCCTGCTGGCAATTGTAGACAGAAATCCGTCAAATCCATCTTTTTCAATCACCATGCATACCTCAGGGTTATCAGAAAATGTTTATTCAGAAGCAGGATTGCGCTTATTCTCCCAATATACCGGGACCACCGGTAAAAGCTCACAATATCCGGGCATCACTTTCCTGCTTGAATCACCGGTTGATATTCAGGGTGAGATTTCATTTGAACAGTTTCTGGATACCAGACTAACCCTGGAAAACATTAGTGGTATCCGGCCGGCCTGTGGATTGGATATGCTTGAGAATCCGCTGATCTGGATTTTCAGTGCTGGGAAATTTACGAGCTCCTCCTCAATCCGCCTGAAAATTGAAGCAGCCGGGGAAAGCCAGCCTGAACCCTGGAAAGCTTTTCTGATACGCCGGTTATACCAGGACTCTGCTGCGATAAGGATTGAACCTTTGCATGGAGGATTTTCAGCACAAACATACCAGGTTACTTCATGGGATCCGGAGGGAAGAAAGATGCGGCCAACCGTGCTTAAAATTGCCTCCCGTTCACTGATTCTCCGGGAGTCAGAACGTTGCCGGCAATATGCATTACCCTACATATTCAACAACAGCGCTATAGTGCTCGGAGCCGAATTTTATGGGGAAATGGGTGCTCTAAGGTATAATTTTGTGGGAATCGGAGGCGAAAAATCGAAACTCAAGTGGCTTACTCATTATTATCAAAAATCTGATATTGAATTGGTTATATCGCTATATGATAAAGTTTTCCTTGACATACTGAAACCCTGGCATGGTCAGCCTGTGAAAAAAAACCTGTATCCTTTTAAAGATCATGATCCCACACTGACTTTCTTCCCGGGTATTTATCAGGCAGCTGCCGATGTTTTTAACATCGATTCCGGATCACCGCATATCTCGGTAAAAGGACTTGACCGGCTCCTGCTTAATCCTTACTGGTTCCTACGGCATGAATTTGCACGCCGCCGTGAAGAAAGTATTGAATATTACTCGGGAATTTGTCATGGCGATCTTAATATGCAGAATATTCTGCTGGATGAAAACATGAACATTTATCTCATCGATTTTTCAGAAACCAAACCCAGATCGGTCATCTCTGATTATGCACGGCTTGAGGCCATCCTGATGGTTGATAACGCCCCCGTTGAAACGGATGAAGACCTGATACAGTACGTTGATTTTATGAAATCTTTTTACAATACCGGTGTTTTGACTGATACTACATCTGCAGTTTACAACGGAAGATTCGGTGAGAAAGTAACAAGAAATTTAACCCTGGCTATGAAATTACGCAGTTATGCCCTTCGAAGTGTTGAAGGCAACCCGGATGCCCTCCCCTATTATCTCGCACTCCTCGAATGGGTGTTGCCAATTGTATGCTGGACAATTCCCGACTCTGTGAAACGGGTTTCGATGGTAGTTGCCGGACTGGTAGCTGAACAGATCTACAAATCCAATGAAAATTATAAATTTTAAATTGAAATACAACTAGTTAGTCCAGTATAAAGCAAATGAAGGATGAATCTGTATTTGAATTCTTGAATTCTTGAATTCTTGAATTCTTGAATCACCCGATTATTTCATCAATCTCTTTATCAGTCAGTTCGAGTTTCCAGGCGTTGATGATCCCATCCACCTGTGCAGCGCTGCGGCCACCAACGATGGCTCCGGTTACCGCTGGATTTCTCAGTGTCCAGGCGATGGCTGCCTCACCGGCTGACATTCCGTGCTTTTGTCCGATATTTCTTAGTTTTTCTGCCAACGCCAGGTTTTTCGAAAGGGCCGGTTCATTGAAAAAGGGACTGTTACGCCGCCAGTCGTCAGAAGGCATGGCAGCAATCCGCTCACGGGTCATAGAGCCGGTTAGCAGGCCCGAGCCCATCGGGGAATACACGATTACCCCGATATTATTTTCCTTACAAAAAGGCAATACCTCTTTTTCGTAATCGCGGCTGATTAATGAATACGGCGGCTGTAAAGAAGAAACCGGTGCAATAGCCTGACAGCGTTTCAGTTGTGCTATATTAAAGTTTGATACCCCAATATGGCGTACTTTTCCTTCCTGTTTTAACTGAGCCATCATTCCCCAGGCTTCTTCAATATCGGCTTCCACCGGCCAGTGGATCTGGTATAGATCGATTGTTTCCACTTCCAAACGCCGAAGGCTGTCTTCACATTCCTTTTTAAGGGAAGCTGCTTTCAGGTTTTGACTGGTTTTGCGTTTTTCATCCCAAACCAGTCCGCATTTGGTGAATATAAACGGCTTCTGAGACATGCCTCTCAGTGCCTTTGCCACCAATTCTTCCGAGTGACCCAGTCCGTAAACTGCGGCTGTATCAATCCAGTTCATCCCTTTATCAACGGCTCTGTGCATGGCTGCTATGGCTTCGCCATCGTCCTGGGGGCCCCATCCGAAAGCCCAGTTGCCGCCTCCTATTGCCCAGGCGCCAAACCCGATCCGGGTAATTTGCATATCAGTATTTCCAAGTAGTTGGGTTTGCATAGTGTTGTTAGTTTTAAGTGTTACTTTTTTTTGATAAGCTTTAGGAATAAGGTCATAAGGACTTTAAGGATCTTAACGACTTTAATGACCAGAATGATATTAAAGACTTTTATGACTATAGTTCCCACTTATTCTTTTCATCAAGACTTTAAACAAATAAATGGCTACTTTGATCACTCTTACAGAAAGTTGCTGATACACTGACGGGTATCTCTGACTGATATAGAAATAACCACGACGCTTTCTGCCAGTCACCTGTCACCAATCACCAGTCACAAAAAAGGCCGCCCATAACAGGCAGCCTCTCTGATAAAGATGAGTTCATCAAAATGGATCACCGGACTACTACCATCTTTTGAGTAGCAACTGATTTGCCGGCGATCAACTGAATATAACATATACCATTAACCAGTTCATTTGTATGGATTACTTCGGAATAAGTTCCAGGGGTTTGCCAGCCTTTATTGATCTTCATGATTTCCTGGCCGTTAACATCCGTTATACGGTACTGGATGTAACTGCTTTCAGTAAGCTGATAGGTAAAGGATGTTGATTCAGCACAAGGATTCGGGGAGCATGGATTCAAAACCGGCCGGTTAGTATTGCTGTAATCATTAATGCCTGACGAGGATGCAGCGCCACCGAGGGTAGCAGCTTCATCAGCGGTCAGTGCTACATCCCAGATGCCCAGTTCAGAGCAGATGATCTGACCATCGTCGCCATCATCATCCCCAAAAATATTCAGTACCGGATCCAGACCATACCTGCCATCAAGCGGCTGGCCTGCGCCGTCGAGCCACAAGACGCCATCAATATACACTTTAAAGAATTCACCGTTTTTCACTGAAAGAATCATTCTGTACCAGGTATTGGCAGTGAGTGTATTTTCTGAATAACCCACATCACCCACGCCAATGGCATTGCTGGTATTGGTAAACAGGTCGGCATCGTTGCTGTTTGACACATTGGTTTGAATAAATGCATGCCAGATATTGGTTTCAGGAAGTGAGAAGTCGATCTGCACACTAAATTCATTGACATAGGATCCACCGAGATTCGGTTCAATGCCATGAGTCATGGATAGGTAGCTGCCAATGCCGATGGAAGTGGCCAGGTTTCCTTCACCGGGTCCAGGTACCGAGGTTTGGGTGCCCGTGAGCGTTAATGGCTGACCTATGGCGGCAGCCAGCATATCCTGGGCATTATCAAATGACCAGTGGCCAACACGGGTGGGAACGGTCGGAATGATCCCTTCATAGCAATCTCCAAGTTCCAGGGCTTCTTCTGCTGTTAATGCCACATCCCATATGCCCGCTTCAGCACATTTTATCAGGTTGTCTTCCCCATCATCATCGCCAAACAAAACTACCACACTTTGTAAGGCATCGCGCGAATCTACCTCCTGTCCGGCTCCCTCTACCCAAATATTACCATCTACATAAATCCGGAAAAACTGGCCGTTTTTTACGGAAACAACAACTCTGTACCAGTTTCCGGGTACAATATCATTGGTTGAATAGCCATATCGCCAGGCGCCGATAAAATTATCGGGGTTGATAAATAATTCAGCATCATCGTTACTGGCAGGAGTGGTTTGATACACAGCGTGGTACATACCCCCCTCCGGAATAGAAATATCCAGTTGCAGCGTGTACTCATTAACCAGTGTCCCTCCTCCATTCGGCGAAATGCCGTGAGTCATTGAAAGATAACTTCCGGGGCCAATCAGCGTAGCCAGATTGCCGCTTTCAGGTCCGGCAACAGATTCCTGTGATCCTGTAATGGCCAGGGGTGCTCCAATAGTGGCAGCCAGCATATCTCCGGCATTATCAAATTTCCACCAACCTTTCCGGTCAGGTACAGTGGAAAAAACGGTCAGAGAAATCATCAGGACAGCAAAAGTAAAGATCAGATTTTTTTTCATAGTCCGCATTTTAAATTATTGATTAATAAATGATTAATTTAATTTGTAATTAATTGCTCATTGCTCATTGCTCATTGCTAATTGTTAATTAAGTATCCACATGAGTTGATTCACATCATCATTACCCCCAAACTGGCGGTTCAGCGCTTCTTCTGTCTGAACCCGGTTATACGACAGTTCATCGGCAGGATACATCCATCTCACAGGAATCCTGTCGTGCAAATCATTGAGATTTGTTTGAGGATTGATGGGTAGTACAGGATAACCGGTCCTCCGGTATTCAAAATAAGAGTTCCATCCGTCCTGCATATATCCGAGGAAATATCTCTGCTGGGCAATTTTTTTAAGGTTGTCCTCTCCGGAAGTGGTAAAAGCCACCTGCGGATTGGCTGAATAGGCAGCGATCACATTCGGAGTGATCAGCATTCCATGGTTATATTTGGGATCATTGGGTGTATTATCGGCCACAAAATTGAAAGCGGCCCTGATGCCGGCCAGGTAATAATCATTGGCCTTACCGGGCGTCCAACCCCTGATAATTCCTTCGGCAATGATAAAACACTGCTCGGCAAAACTCAGAACAAAGGTAGGCTCACCCTGCTGAAGCTCATAATAACGCGGATTCACACCGCTCACTTCGCCGGCAACATACAGAACACTCAGATCCGTAAAATTACCGGATGGATCGGCTCCGGTATAAGCATCCCAGCTGTCGGGAGGATAACCGGCATTAATTCTGGCAAGGGCGGGCTCAGCAAAATAAAACAGCCTGTAATCGTTCAGTTCCTTCATTTTATCCACAATGGTGGTACTCAGAATGGGATATTTTCTGAAAGTACTGTTGTAGAACGGATAATACTCTACCTCAAGATCGGAATATACCAATTGCAAATTATCGCTGTTGGAAAGCATCATTTTATTACCGGATACGATCTCGTTAAAACGGGCAGCCAGATTCAGATCCGGGTCAGATTCCTTTTTCCATAAATGGGTTAATACTTTAAGAGAAAGGGCATTACAGGCTTTCTGCCATTTAAGCACATCCCCGTTATAAACCGGATCACCGTCAAAATTCCGGCCTTCACCAAAAAGACGGGCAGCTTCCTTTAGTTCCTCAAGAATGCCGATAAAGATTTCTTTCTGGGTATCATATTTGGGAGTATAAATCCCCTGTTCGCCTTTGAGCGCCTCTGAATAGGGCATGTCGCCTACCCGCAGGGTAATATTGAAAAAGGTGTAGGATCTGATAAAAAGACCCAGCGCTTTATAGGATTCTTCATAGACAGATCCGGCAGCAGCCTCGTTCATTTTCTCCACATTGGTGAGGTTCACCAAAGAATAGTAAGAAGCTCTTCCAAATTTATTATACTGATAATCAGTGGCGCCTTCCATCCATGACACATATTTGGCCAACATGTCTTTATAGAAAAAATCCTTGCCTACTGACGGATATTTGAAAGCATCCAGAATGAGATTGGTAGCCAGCAAATCAGCAGTAACTTTGGTAGTGGAATCAGGATTGGTATTCATATCTTCGAATTTGGAACAGGAAGTCCAGACGAAGAAAGCAACCATAACAAAAAGGATGATATTTATTTTTTTCATTGCCGGAAGTTTTTAGAAGTTTGCTTTTATGTTGAAACCCATATAGCGGATGGACGGGGAAACGAGATCCCAGGTATATCCAAAGTCCGGGTCAGAAATTTTGTATTCTTTACCCCAGAAATACAGGTTTTGTCCGACCAATGAAACCGAGAAATCTTTCATCAATAGTTTCCTGGCCGTCTCAACCGGGAACTGATAAGTGACGTATAATTCCCTGAGCTTGATGAAGGTTTCATCCAGACAATCCTGGCTGTTCCAGCTCCATGCTCCGGTATAGTAATGGTTTCGCATATAGTTTTCATAGGATACCTGTACGTCATTGGGGGCAAATACCCGGGTATCGGATACAATCCGGCCATAGGTATCATATTCAACCGAACCTGAAACTACCATAGTTCCATTGCCCACATAATTATTAAGGCCATTAACTACTTCATCGTACCGCCACTGGTTGTCGGTACCGGTATGGGCTCCTGAATTCCAAAGCAGGGCATCCAGGCGTGAGAACGATTTTCCACCCACACGACCATCCAGAGAAAAACCAAAGGTGATGTTTTTATATTTCAGATCGGTATTTAAACCCCAAATCCAGTCGGGATCGGTATATCCGATAACACTCTGATAGTCGGAATACACGGGAAATCCGTTAACATGTATCAGGTTGCCGGCAGGATCGAATAACCAGTCGCGCATGGCAAAAGCATCTACCCGGTTGCCTTCCTCAATCCAAAGCTGATCAGGCGTGTACTGTTCATCGAGCTGATAGTAATAGGTATTGTTTTTCGACCAGTTAACATTAAGGTTCCATTTCAAGTCCTTAGTTTGAACCGGCGTAGTCCCTAAGATGAGTTCAAAGCCTTTGTTAAGGCGTTGCTCATTGGTATTTACGTATTTAGAAGTAAACCCGGTGGCTTCACTGATGGTGGCCCAGGCCAGAAAATCGAATACCCGTTTACGGTAGTAGGTAAAATCAAATCTCAGTCTGTTTTGCAGGAAAACTGCTGCCGTTCCGTATTCAACGGTTTGTGATGTCTGCGGACGGATATCGGTACCTCGTAGTTCGGTGGGATAGTAAGCAGCATTAAATCCGCCCCAAACCTCATTCATAACGGTATAATTGGAATTGATGTCATAGATACCGGCCGGTGTTTTGGAGGTAGTCCAGGAGGCACGCAGTTTCCAGAAATCCAGCCATTTGGTTTCGGTCAGAAACTCCGACAGCAACAAACTTCCGGCAACAGAAGGATAAAAATAAGAACGTTGATTTTCAGCGAGCGTTGAACTCCAGTCATTCCGCCCGGTTACATCAATATAAATAAGGCTGTTCCAGGCAACCGAAGCCCTGCCGTATAAGCTGTTCACCTGTCGGCGTTTAAGGGATGAACTCCACTCAACCGGATTTACCGAGGAGTATAGTGAGTAAAATCCGGGCACAGAAAGTCCTCCTTTGGTATTGGCCTGAAAATAATCATCCCTTGTAAAAAATATACCGGAACCACCGATAGCTTCCACCCTGAATTTTCCGAAGGTTTTATCAAATGACAGGATCACATCATTGTTAAAACTGTATCCATTGCTTTTTTCATCTTCAAAATATCCATAATAACTCCAGGCATTCCGGGCACTTAGGGGATTGCGGGAAATGTACCGGTTCAGATAGAAATCCAGACCGGTTCTCATATTCAGTTTAAGCCAGGGGGCAAACTCATAACCAGCAAGAAAAAAACCGTTGAACAGGTCGCGGTCAGCAGAAGTTATTACTTCATTGGCAATAAAGTATGGGTTATCGTACCATTCATAATTAAAAAAGTTCTGACTGACATCTTTCACCAGCCAGTAGTTTTTATAATCGCGTACATCCCATTCAGAGCCTAACCATCCGATCAGATTGTATAAAAAACCGCCCGAATACTGATTTCCCCTTACGTTTGGGGAGACATGCTTGGTGTAGGCGATGTTTGATTCCAGGGTAAATTTTTTCAATTTAACTTCTCCACCCAGTGAATAGGTCATCTTATTGAGCTTCTGGTTGGGAAACTGTCCTTTATCAAACACATAAGAAGCTGATCCTCTAATGCTTCCATTCTCCCATTGATTGGCAATGCTGATGTTATTGTTCAGCAGGTAACCCTGCTCCTGGAAATTTCTCAGATTGTTTTTCCCTTTCGAAACCAGCGGAACACTGTCCTTCCACACCATTTCAAACGGATCATACAGAGTTGCGGTACGTCCGATATCCAGTTTGTCGCCCCAAACATAATCATCGGCATATTTTCCGTTGTACCCTGAAGAGTAGGAATGCTGGGTTTCGGGAAATACGGTAAAACCGGCTGTGAACATAGTGGATGAGTTTAATGAGACAGTTAGTCCTTTATACTTTTCTCCCCTCACGGTACTTACCATAATGACCCCGTTTGAACCCCGGAAACCGTACAAGGCAGCGGCATTGGGACCTTTCAGCACATCAATGCTTTTGATATCATCGGGTGAGATATCATCGAGCGTGGTATTGGCGGTGGGTACGCCATCCACCACAATCAGCGGATTTTCACCCCGAAGGCTGATAACCGGCGCTGTCCCGAAATTGGTACTGTTCTTTACCATCAGTCCCGAAATTTTTCCGGTGAGAGAGGTAGTGGGATTGGAAACTTTTACCGTTTGAATCGATTCACCCCCGATTTTCTGGACAGAATAACCGATAGCTTTCTCCTCCCGCTTAATGCCCAGGGCGGTAACTACTACCCCTTCAATTTCCACAGCTGTGGGAGAAAGCCGGACATTGAGAACATCTCCATATTCCTTCAGGTTGTATTCGGCGCTGGTATAACCAATAAATGAAAACACCAACAAGGCATCCGGCGATTCCACTTCAAGGGTGAAAGAACCATCCGGGGCGCTGATGGTACCGGTTTGGCTTTCTTTAACCCGGATAGTCACCCCGGGAAGCGGCTCATCCGTTTTGGCATCAAAAATCTTCCCTTTAATGGTACGGGGTTGTGCTGGTTTCTGAAGCTTTTCCTGTTCAACCGGAGACAACACAATCTGTTTGTTATTCACCACAATTTTCACTTTGTTTTTGTCGAACAGTTTTTCAAGAATATCCTTTACGGAAGTATTCACATAAACAGCATCCACTTTAACGGTCAAATCAATCAGTTGCTGATTGGCAATAAAGGAATAACCGCTTTGTTTTTCAATTTCATCCAGCACTGAACTGACAGGCACATCTCTCATATTCAGGGTTACTTTTACCGTTTGGGCATACCCTCCACCAGAGAGCATTACCAACATGAATAAGAACGAAACAACAAGTAGAAATCTTCTCATAGAATGATCATAAATATTTGAAAATTAATTAATTATTCTGATTTTGAATAAATCACTATTTTTTTGCGGGTATAAGACCCATCAGGCAGAACTTTCTGAGGATGAATAACATAATCAATCGGTGAGGAAAGTTTCAGCAGATCAAACACTTCAGTGACTGACTGATTCTGAAAAGTAGCATAAAACCGCTGATTCCTGATTTGGTCATCTTTGACTTCTACGTCTACATTATACTGAAGACCAATACGATAAACCATTTCGCCCAGCGGATCGTTCCTGAAAACCATTTTGCCATCCTTCCATGAGAAGTATTTATAGGGGTCTTCACTGATTTTCTGAAATTTATTCCGGCTTATATCATATTTCAGAATCTGAGACGGATCAAGACGGGCAATCCGCTGCATCTTCCCGGGTGAATTCATTACTGAAACATCAATTTTTCCTTCTGCCAGTGCAAACGAATATTGGGGAGAATTTTCATAAGCCATCACATTGAATCTGGTTCCGGTAGCTTTCACCATAAAGTCGCCGGCAATTACATGAAATGGATATCCGGCATCTGATTTCACTTCAAAAAATGCTTCACCGGACAATTCAACGGTACGGCTTTTATTGTCGAATCGTTCAGGATATTTCAACCGGCTGCCGGTGTTGAGCCATACTTTGCTTCCATCCGGCAAGTTGATTTCGGTTATGGAACCGAAGGATGAATATACAGTGTGGGATAAAGTACGGTCTGATTTTAAGCTCTGATAATAGGCTGAAAAAAACCATATTGCGGAAATTAATAACGGAATTACCAGAATGGCAGCCACTTTTTGCCAAAGGCTGATTAATTTCAGGACTGGTTTCTCACGGCTACTAATCCTGTCGAGTGTATTTAGCAGTGCCTGATCTGCCGATACTGAGGTATGCCGGGATGCATCCCACAAATTACGGTATCGTTGAAATTCATCCCTCAATGCTTCAGAGCTTCGGATAAGGGACGCCAACTCCTGCTTTTCTTCTTCGGTGGCAGTACCGCCGAAGTATTTGACCATCAAGTCAATATATGATTCGGGTATTGTATTCTGATTTTCCATGATCAAAAGACGTATCAGAATACATTTTCCACATCCTCACCGAAAATTTATAAAAAATCTTTCAGTTCTTCTCTAAGCAATTGTAAAGCTTTGGCAATCCTGACCTCCACCGTTCTTACTGAAACCTTTAGTTCCTCAGCTATAACATCATACTTTTGTCCTTCGAAACGGCTCATTCTGAACGGTTTTGAATATTCTTCAGCAATCATTTGCAAGGCATCATTTAACCGGATTTCAAGCTCAGAGTGAAGAACATAATGATCGGTACTGGTCTCATAAAGCACCGGATCTTCCAAAATCGAAATCCTGTATTTTTTCTGAATATTACGGTGACGTATCAGATCAATGCACCTGTTTTGCACTGATTTAAGCAGGTACGATTTTAAGGAAACGGTGATCTGGAGCGATTGGCGGTTTTCCCAGATTCTTAGAAATACGTCCTGCACCAATTCTTCCGATTCCTGGATATCGTTGGTGTAACTGAACGAGAAATTTACAAGGTCTTTATAATACTTTGTAAAGAGAAGGGTAAAGCTGGTTTTATCCCCCTTTTTCAGCCGGTTCAGTAAAACAAGGTTCTCTTCAAAATCATGCCCGGACATTCTGCAACAGAAAATTTCAGGCAAAAATATACAATTGCGCTGAGTGTACCCGAATTTGTTAAACCTTTGCAAACTTCAGGCTCTGACCATAGAGCCGATGTGACCGTTAATTTATTATGTATCCCATGAAAAACATGCTGCCCTTCAGGTTTTATTCATCCGTAAGAACCTTAACATGGATCCTGCCTTCGCTCTTCCTATTATTAACGCTGATACCGGGTGGTTGTTCCCATTCAGGGCAACCGGATGCAGGCGGTTCCGGTGATGAGTTTTGGGGTCATCGTTTTGTAGCTATCAACGATGTGCCCTATGGTGAATCTGAAGAGCAAAAAATGGATTTTTACTGCCAGGGGCAATGGGTCGGCGAACCCTATTACTGGCAGTTTGATTCGGTTACACATCCCACGCTGATCTATTTTCACGGAGGCGGTTGGATCAGCAACAATAAGCATCAGGCCATTCCTTTCATAATCCCTTTCATGCAGAAAGGATGGAATGTGGTAAGTGTGGAATACCGCAAAGGCGAAGGCACAGCGCCTGCTGCCGTTCTCGACTGTTTAGAAGCTGTTACCTGGATTACGGCGCATGCAGATGAATACAGGATAGATACCGGGATGATGGTTCTTTCGGGAGAATCAGCCGGGGGACATCTGGCCTTAATAACCGGTGTACTCACCAATCTGCCTCACAGTGATGCTGAAGCCGGAAAAGCCAAAACCCATATAAAAGCGGTGATTAACTGGTATGGAATTTCCGATATCAAAAAAGTATTCGATTATCTGACCCAATACAAACCTGACTGGAATTATGCCATAAAATGGATGGGGACTGAAGCCAGGCTCGACAGTCTTTCGCCTGTTTATTCGCCCATGCAGCGACTGACTTCATCAGCTCCGGCTGTTATATCGGTTCACGGAACCGTCGATTCAGTGGTCCCTCATCAACAATCTGTTGACCTGCATAAACGGCTGGATGAATTAGGTATCCGAAACCGCCTGGTTTCACTGGAAGGCGGAAAGCACCTTGGATTCAGTGACGATCAGTTTAGGTCTGCATTTCAATCGATTTTTGATTTCTTAAAAACTTCAGCAAAAAACGACAATAATTAGCGGTTTAACTGCCTTTAATCACTTTGTAAGTACTGACATTTTGATTATCCATTATTTTAATGAAGTAAACGCCGGGTCTGGCTTCGTAGCTGCCTGATGTTCTACCGTCCCAGATGAATACATGTTCGCCTGACAACCCCTCCTGAGAAAATCGCTTCACCACATCACCCGACTGGTTCAAAATCTCCACCTGTAACTCCGAAGATTCTGATACATTCACCAGAATTTCCAACTGATCGGTAAACGGATTGGGCGCCAGGACGACCCGGGTTTGACCGGCCTGCTGTTCACCAATTCCAACCGCACCCCTTCCCTGGTAGGCTCTCAGATCAGTTCCTGTTCCGTTGACAATGAGGGTGCCATCGCAGGTAAGGTTTGGGCCGCCAAGGTTGACTTTAGGAACGTCAACGCTCCAGTTCAGGTTTAAGTTTTCATTGAAAGCATATAGTTTGCCTGTGGGATATCCGCCATCGGTAATGTATATATTATTATCAAAATCAATGGCTGTCCTGGGAAAATTGGCTGATGAAGTAACTACCTTCTCATTGGAGGTAAACATCACCGATCCATCCTCAGGGTCAAGACGTACCAAAGCGCCGTCACGCGAAAAAGCAAGCACCGATCCCGATCCGTCGTTCAGCACACCCATGGTGGCAAAGGGAGTATAGGCAATGGGGTAGGTCCATTTGGCCTCGAGTTGTTCACCCTTGTCAACCAGGGCATACAAGGTATCTACAATGGGATTGTTTTGCTGACGGGGCGCATAAATCACTCCGTTATTACCTGTAAAAAGGTAAACCTGCTGAACCAACCCTGGGAATTTCGGCGAATGGGCCACAATCTGACCGGTTTCAATATCGAGGGCGGTAACCATAGGACCCGGATAAGAGGCCTCCCAGGTATAGCAACGGTTACCATACACCGCCACCTGGCTTCCGTCACTCGAAGGGGCATATCTGTCCGTTTTCCATTGGGTGGTACCATCTTCCTTATTGATTCTCATTACATTGGTAAAATTACCGGCAATAATATCTCCATCTGAAGAAAAGTTCACCCCTTCGGTGGAGGATTCATCCACCAATTCTTCCGATTTCCAGATGATACTTCCGGTGTGAATATCCAGTGCATATAAATAGGAAGCATTGGTATTGCCCGACCGGGTAGCATATAAAACACCGTCACTCACGGCGCTCACGCGGCTGCGCCAGTCGGTAGAGGGAAAGTCGACCGGAAGAATTTTGGTCCAGACTGTATCACCCGTTTGAAGGTTATGAGCCACGATTTTGGTGCCCTGTAACACATCATTGATGTTATGCGTACGGGATACGATCACATAATCGCCATCACTTACCGATTGTTGTGAAAACACCGCATTGAGACTGCCCTGCCAGCGAAGCACCGGTTCCGTGGGTCCGAAAACCGCCATTAACCCGTTGCGGTAGGTATTTCCCCCGCTACTGAGGTTCCAGCCCTGTGAAAAGGAAAAAGCAGGTAATAAGGAATATAAAATTATGAACACTAACCTGAAGATAGAAATTGGTTTCATGGTAAAGTTTTTTCAAAGATAAAATATTTATGAATAACCCATTATGAATTAGCTAATTATCTAACACTTTAGAAAGCTCGCTGCTGTCAAATATTCTGCCTACCGGATAGATATCCTTTTTCTGATCAAACCAGGGAGTTTTGCTGTAAAACCAGTTGGTAATGTTCCAAGGATTTTTCATGAATTCAGGATCGGATTTCTTTTTTAACTCAAATTCATTCCGGAGGTTTTCGTCCGCAGCCAGCATTTCTCGGGCTTTCTTTTCCATTACATAAGTTTCGGAGTATTCTTTCTGTTCGAAAATGGCGTCGAAAAATCCCCAGGATAGCAAAGAGCTGCCGGCTTTTGGTTCCAGCAACTGAACAATAACTGCAGATAATGGCTGGGAGGTTGGCACTACGGCAGTTCCGGCAGGAAATTCCCTGATTTCAGTATATTCATCGGCTTCGAACCGGGAAAGTGTATGATGTCCCTCATATGGAAACTGACGCCACTGAGGATTTTTAAATTTGTACGATGAGGTTTCGATGGTTACTGGCTTGTTCAGTCTCGAAAACTGAATGCCGTGTAAAGCCAGTTTTTCTGTCACAAATTCCCATTCTGAGGGTACCAGATAAGCTTCCGGAATTTTTACTTCATTAACCGGTTTCGATTTTTTAAAGAAAGGGAGGGTCATGGTTTCGGGCGTATCGGAGTAGATAAACCAGTCGCCACCAGTCAGGTCACTTTTAACTACTTCATAATCAAACCCGAGAAAATCAACCATGGTACTGTCCGTGTAATCCGTCTCAAAGTTTAACGGATAGGGAATATCCCTGAATTCTTTGGAAGAGGCTCTTTCATCTGCCTTCCGGATCAGTTCTTTAAATGCTTTGAAATGTTTGTTTAAAATCCTGGCCGTGAGCAGGGTCATCTCATAAGTGCTTTCAACCCTGGGTTGATAAGGTTTCAGCATATGGGTTTCGATGAGCAATCCGGGACGGTTTCTGAGCGCCATGTAACCTTGCGAAAGCATGGGGGGAGCCGGGCCTGTTTCCAGTCCCGACCGGGGATCATGCCAGTTCCTGAATTCCACATACGGAAAAATGGGAAATCCCTTGCTGAACATTGCCGGCTCAATGTAAGGAATATACTCATTTTCAATCCATTGAGTCAAACCAGGATCCATATTTCCATGCGTTTCGAGCAGATAGGTCAGCACATATTGATAATCGGCACCGTCTGTAGTGTGGGAATCGATGAAAAAATCCGGATTCCATTGGTTGATCATCTTCAGCCAGGCTTGCATTTCCGGAGCTTCCGCCTTCATGAAATCACGGTTCAGATTCAGATTCTGGGCAGTAACCCGCCAACCCATCTCCTCCGGACCGTTCTGATTAATCCGGTTATACGGCCCAAAACGTTCATGACCGTCGACATTAAATATAGGGATAAACAGAAGGGTAATATGGTCGAGTATTTCAGTATTCACTTTCCGGATACACAAATCCCTCAGCAACATCATACCGGCATCTTTTCCTTCTGATTCACCGGGATGGATGCAGGCCTGAAACAGAAGAATCACCTTGCCGGAATTATGCACCTTTTCAGGGGTGAAATTCCCGTTCTTGTCAACAATAAGTAATGGAAGTTTACGTCCCTGGGGGCTTAACCCAAAATCGGTCAGTTCGATCCAATCGCTGGAATTGGCAAGTCGGGTGCAATATTCCATGGTTTCATGGTACCGTGGTGTTTTCCGGAAACCGGACTCTTCGGCCAGCGTAGCCCAGTTTTTCAAATTCTGAGCAGGACAGGTGAGAAAACAACCCAAAATAATCAGGATTATCAATAGAATTTTGTTCATGCCATCTTTTTTGCGGTAAAAATAATCAGAAAGGCCAAACTGAAATGAGTTTGTGAACCGGTATTAACAAAATTGATTTACGTTTGCCATCTGAATCATTCAACTCAATGAACCTATCATGAAGATTTCCATAAAAAAACTGCCCTTGTCTGCCCGCATATTTCTCGGACTATTCCTCGGAGCCCTGTTTGGAATATTTGCTGTTCAAATGGGTTGGACTGAATTTTCATCCACCTGGATAAAACCTTGGGGTACCATTTTCATCAATCTGCTGAAACTGCTGGCTGCCCCGCTGATCCTGATCTCCTTAATTGCCGGTGTATCCAACCTGAAAGATATATCAAGATTATCCCGGATTGGATTAAAAACGTTTGCTATATATATCGTTACTACCATGACAGCTGTCATTATCGGATTGATACTGGTGAATTTCACCAGACCGGGGGAAGTTTTTCCGGAAGAGAAAAGAATGGTATTTCAGGAAAAGTATCAGCAAAATCTTGAGCAAAAGAAAGAAGCGGCTCAGGATTTCAGCGAAAGCAGTCCGTTGCAGTTTCTGGTGGATATTGTACCTGAAAATGTCTTTTCATCCATGACAGATAATTCGAGGATGCTGCAACTGATCTTCTTCGCCATAGTATTCGGAATTGCTATAGTTTTACTGCCCTCTGAAAAAACGGAAAAGATCAGGTCGCTGTTCACCGAATTGAATGATATCATCTTAAAGTTTGTGGATATTGTGATGCTGGCAGCGCCTTATGGTGTGTTTGCTCTTATTGCGTCGTTGATTGTTGATGTGGCCGGAGATGATCCGGCCAACTCACTCGGACTGTTTGCCGCCCTGGGATTGTATGCAATTACGGCGATCGGGGGAATGTTCATCATGATATTTTTGTTTTACCCTGTGCTGATCTCGTTTTTTTCCAACATAAATTTAAGCCGGTATTTTAAAGGGATTTTGCCTGCTCAGCTGGTAGCCTTTTCAACCAGTTCCAGCGCGGCTACTTTGCCGGTTACCATGGAATGTGCCGAAAAAAATCTTGAAATATCGAATGAGATATCGAGCTTTGTGCTCCCGGTTGGCGCTACCGTCAATATGGATGGAACCAGCCTGTATCAGGCAGTTGCAGCGGTATTTATTGCGCAGGCGTTTGGAATGGATTTAACCCTGGGACAGCAAATGACAATTGTTCTTACTGCCACTCTCGCTTCCATCGGCTCAGCAGCAGTTCCTGGTGCAGGAATGGTAATGCTGGTCATTGTACTGAATTCCATTCATGTTCCGGTAGAAGGGATCGCCCTGATATTTGCCATCGACCGGCCGCTGGATATGTTCCGCACCAGCGTAAATGTAACCAGCGATCTTACCGTAGCCTCGATAATTTCCAAGATAGAGAGCAGGAAATGAAAAAGAATTATAAATTATAATACAGGTAGTTAGAAGAGTCATTAGCTTTTCAAATAATTCAATCGTCAGTCGGAAATCGTAAATCATCAATCGCAAATTCCTGCTAATTGCTCATTGCTAATTGCTCATTGCTCATTAGTTATGTTTTCTTTCCGTCACCCTTTTGGCGATTATGCCACAAACCTGCTCATTAGTACGCCCATTTGAGCCATACGGCTCCCCAGGTAAATCCGCCTCCGAAGGCAGAAAGGATGATATTATCCCCTTTTTTTAACTGGTTTTCCCACTCCCATAAACAAAGAGGAATGGTACCCGAGGTAGTATTTCCGAACCGTTCAATGTTGATCATTACCTGTTCGCGGCTGATGCCCATTCTCCGTGCAGTGGCTTCAATAATCCTGAGGTTGGCCTGATGAGGTACCAGCCAGGCAAGATCCTCGGGTTTTAGGTTGTTTTTTTCCATAATTTCTACGGAAACATCGGCCATTTTAGAAACGGCAAATTTGAATACCGCCTGGCCCTCCTGGTAAACAAAGTGTTCTCGTGCATCTATGGTATCGTGGGAGGCCGGCTTTTCAGATCCGCCTGCTTTTTGATGCAGAAAATGTCTGCCGGATCCATCGCTTTGCAGAATACTGTCCATTATGCCGTATTCCTCTGAAGTAGGTTCCAGTAGAAGCGCTCCGGCGCCATCTCCAAACAACACACAGGTAGTCCGGTCGGTGTAATCAACGATAGACGACATTTTATCTGCGCCTACCACCACCACTTTTTTGTAGGACCCTGATTCCACATATTTCGAGGCAGTTACCAGTGCATAGATCAATCCGCTGCAGGCAGCGTTAATATCAAAACTGAATGCATTCCGGATACCAACTTTATCGGAGATAATATTGGCTGTGGCAGGGAACTGCATATCTCCGGTAACAGTGGCACAAATCAGCAGATCAATCTCATCCGGGCTGGTTCCGGTTTTTTCCAGCAATCCTCTTACAGCATTTTCGCCAAGCACGGAGGTACCCATTCCTTTTCCTTTCAGAATGTGACGTTGTTTGATCCCGGTCCGGGTCATGATCCACTCATCAGTGGTATCCACCATCATGGCCAGTTCATCATTGGTAAGAAGATAATCGGGTACCCAACCGTGAATTCCCGTTATGGCAGCACGTATTTTTGTCATGAAATAACTGTTCGGTTATTGAATATATTTATCTATGACTTTTTTAATCCTGGCGGAGAGATGCGCCTCATGAACATCTTTGGTGAGAAGCAGCATGTTTTTTACTGCACGGTCGTTGGAAATACCATGGCCGATCAGTACCGTGCCATTGATTCCCAGAATAGGGCTGCCGCCATGATTCTCGTAATTCAGTTTATGAATAAAATTGTCGGCAAGATTTCTCTTCATAAGTAAACGGTAAAATGACTCTACCAGTTTTACAACAATGTTCCCGGTAAAACCGTCACAAACGATTACGTCGGCTTTATCCTTGAAAAGGTCGCGGCCTTCAATATTTCCGTAGAAAAAGTAATCGTCGGACTCTTTCATCAGTTCATGGGCAGCCTGGGTAAGCAGGTTACCTTTTTCCGCTTCCTCTCCTATGTTTAATAATCCTACCCTCGGATTGTCAATTTTGTAAATAAACTGTGCATACAATTTGCCAAGAATAGCAAACTGATGAAGTAGATCAGGCCGGGCATCGGGATTAGTTCCTACATCGAGTAATACACTGGTTCCTCCGTTTTCCTTAGGAACCGGAACAATAGTGCAGGGCCTTATAATTCCGGGTATAGAGCCCACACTATACAGAGCACCTACCAGCATGGCACCGGAATTACCGGCGCTGGCAAATGCCTGTATCTTTTTATTCTTAAGCAGGCTAAAACCAATGGAAATACTCGATTCAGGTTTTTGCTGTATAGCTCTGATGGGCTTCTCTCCCATACCAATAACATCGTGAGCGTGTGCTATTTCGAACAACCCTTTCTCAACCTGGCGTGATTCCAGATAAGAATGAATGGTTTCGCTGTCGCCAATCAGAACTATCTTATCCTCAGGATGAAGTTCTTTAATGGCAAGCAAAGCCCCGTCAATGTTTGAAGCGGGAGCGAAATCGCCTCCCATCACATCAAGACCGATCTTCATGGAACCGGGAGCTTAAAATGACCTTCAGAATTAATCAGCCTTAGCTTTCTCTACCAGAACCTGACCTTTATAATAAAGATCACCGTCGAGCAGATAAGCCCTGTGAAACTGGTGAACAACCTTGGTTGCCGGATCAACAGCTAAAGTAGGCATAGTGGCCTTATCATGGGTTCTGCGTTTATCCCTTCTTGTTTTCGAGATTTTTCGTTTCGGATGTGGCATCTTGTATCAGTTTTTAAAATTATTCTTCAAATTTTGATTTCAAATCAGTTAATGCATCCCAGCGGGGATCGGGCAGGCTCGTTTTTGAATATTGATGTAACAGTCTGATCATCTCAGGATCGCATTGTGACGAACCGTCTTCATGATCCGGATGCACTTTTTGTATCGGCAAAGCAAGTATGATATACTCATAAATGAATTGACTTACATCAACATTCCATTCCGAATCGGGTATGGCTATCACATCATCACTCTCCTCCACATGTTCATGCTGTAACTTGATAAACAATTTGTTAACAGCATTGACAGGCATTGGAAAATATTCAGAGCAACGGTCACAGGGTATATCCACGTAACCATCAAGACTGAAATCAAATACCAAAAGCCTTTCCTGTTTGTTCAGGGTTAACGAAACATTAACATGCCCGGAAGAGATGTCAGAATAGTTAAATCTATCAAAGAACCTGGCGTCAATCACAAAGTCAAACTCGTGATTACCAATAGCCAACCCCCTGAAAGGGATTACAAATTCTTTAAAGTAATCCACTTGAAATGGGTTTTAAATTCAGGGGTGCAAAAGTATAAAATTATTTAACTGATTTTATATCTTTGCGCCAAAATTTAGAATTAAAAATCAAAAAATTATGTCAGAAAAAATATTGAATGTAGTAGAACCGGGAGTTGTAACCGGTGATGGTGTTCAGGCTATTTTTAAAATTGCAAAAAACCTTAAATTTGCCCTTCCCGCGGTTAATGTGGTTGGTACCAATTCAGTAAGTGCTGTGCTGGAAGCTGCCAAAGCCGTCAATTCACCGGTAATTATCCAGTTCTCCAACGGTGGCGCCTCATTTTTTGCAGGCAAGTCATTATCCAATGAAAAGGAAAGGGCAGCCATAGCCGGCGCCATTTCAGGCGCCGAATATGTTCACCGTATTGCAGCCTTGTATGGAATTCCTGTAATTGTTCATACAGATCATGCTGCCAAAAAATTGTTGCCCTGGATCGATGGAATGCTCGATGCCGGTGAAAAATTCTTCAGAACCCATGGAAAACCACTGTTCAGCTCCCATATGCTCGATCTGTCAGAAGAACCGTTGCATGAAAACATTGAAATCTGTAAAAGATATCTGGAAAGAATGAGCAAAATGGGAATGACCCTCGAAATTGAATTAGGGGTGACCGGAGGCGAAGAAGACGGAGTGGACAACACCGGAGTAGACAGTTCAAAACTGTACACCCAGCCTGCTGATGTAGCCTATGCTTATGAAGAATTGATGAAAGTGAGTGATCGTTTTACTGTAGCTGCCTCATTTGGCAATGTGCATGGCGTTTACAAACCCGGCAATGTGAGACTTGAGCCGGTTATCCTTAAGAATTCCCAGGATTTTATCGTTCAGAAATTCGGACTGAAAGAACACAACCCGGTAAACTTTGTCTTCCACGGCGGATCCGGATCTGAAAAGGAAAAGATTGAGGAAGCCCTGGGCTACGGCGTAATTAAAATGAACATCGATACCGATACCCAATGGGCCATGTGGGAAGGAGTGATGAAATACTACAAAAAAAACGAAGGGTACCTACAGGGTCAGATTGGAAATCCGGAAGGGGAAGACAAACCCAACAAGAAATATTATGACCCCCGTAAATGGCTCTATGAAGGCGAAAAAGCCATGGTGGAAAGACTAAAGACAGCTTTCAGCGACCTTAATAATCTAAACCGGAATTAGTGTTTCCACAGGTTGGAACTTCTTGCTGAAAACATAAGCTGACCCTAACCTGCAGCCCCCTCATGGACTTTAAAACACAAAGCGTTGAAATATAAATTTTCAGCGCTTTGTGCGTTTTCATCCCATTTTGGCTGGTAATGCGCAACACACCTTAAATATAATGGTTTCAGGGGGATTATTTTAATTTAGGGCTTTTAGGGCTTTAGAGACATCACCCCGTAACTATGGTTTAATTCTGCCCAGTTTACAGAGAAGTCAAACTACTGTATTCCAATTGCTAATTACTAATTACTAATTACTAATTACTAATTACTCACCCTCCCCGGATTATCGGCCACAAAGCTCTTCCACCCTGAGTAGGATTTGGTGTTTTCGGCAGGCGATTTCTGCAAATAATGACAGAGTGACACGGCAAGCCCGTCGGTGGCATCCATCGAATCCATAGGGATTTCACATCCGAGAATGCGGGATAACATAGCGGCTACCTGCTCTTTAGATGCGGCGCCGTTTCCGGTTATGGCTTTCTTTACTTTTCTCGGCTGATATTCAAAAACAGGAATGGACCGGAATAAGGCAGCTGCAATGGCGACTCCCTGAGCCCTGCCCAGTTTGAGAACCGATTGAACATTTTTGCCATAAAAAGGCGCCTCAATGGCCAGTTCATCAGGATGATATTCATCGATAAGAGAAAGCGTACGCTCAAATATCTTTTTTAGTTTCAATGGCTGATTGGAGTATTTTGACAGTTGCAGGCTGCCAAGCGCCAGCATGGAAAGCTTCTTGCCCCTGATTTCAATCAAACCATACCCCATAATGGTAGTACCCGGGTCGATGCCTAAAATAATCCTGTCACTGTTCTCCATCATAATGAACTTGTATCCATCCCGTAATTTTTACGGTTTGCCAGGATCATCTCCGCAAACCTGAAATCAACAGGGGAGGTAATTTTTACATTATTTTTCTCACCTTCTGCCAAAAACGGGCTTCCTCCGCCGGCTTCGAATACTGAAGCATCATCAGTAAAATTTAAATGTGATGCTATATTATAGGCGGATTTGATCAGTTTTCCGTTAAACACCTGCGGGGTTTGTACCAACCTGACCTGTGTACGGTCGGTACATCGATAGCGGTCCTGCTGATATATCATGACCGATTCAGAAGGCGGTAATGCAGGGATAGCGCTACCCTGAATAAGAGCTACTTCAAAACAATTTCCGATCAACTGCCTGCTGACTAATGGCCGGGCGCCATCATGTATGGCTACAAGGCAATCGTCCGGAATATGAGCAAGCCCGTTTAATACAGAATCGCACCGGCGTAAACCGCCGGTTACCACTGAGTGAGGGATATTAAATCCGGCAGACTTGCACAGATGATTCCAGTAATCCGTAAAATCAGCCGGAATTACCACGACAATACCATCAACATACCCGGAAAACGCCAATACCGTATGCATGAGCATCGGTTTCTCATTCAGCATCATAAACTGCTTGGGCAGTTCAGGATTTATCCGTTCGCCTTTGCCACCGGCAACAATCAAGGCGTATTTTTGCATCGGGATTATTTTATCAGCATGGCATCGCCATAAGTAAAAAACTTATAGCCTTTATCGACTGCTTCCTTATAGGCCTGCATGACGAATTCATATCCTCCGAAAGCGCAGACACTCATAAGCATCGGCGACATAGGCAGGTGAAAATTGGTGATCAGGGAATTGGCCAATGTGAATTCATAGGGGGGGAAAATGAATTTGTTGGTCCAGCCGCTGAAAGGCTTCAACCTTCCGGAGATGGTAAGCGCTGATTCAAGCGCCTTTATGGTAGTAGTACCCACAGCACAAACCCTGTTTCGGTTGTCCTTGGCTTTATTAACCATGTCAACACATTTTTCTTCTATAATCACCTCTTCGGAATCCATCTTGTGCTTTGAAAGATCTTCCACTTCAATAGCCCTGAAATTTCCCAGGCCTGTGTGAAGGGTAAGTTCGGCAAAATGGCAGCCCTTTACTTCAAGCCGCTTCATCAGTTCACGGCTGAAATGCATGCCGGCAGTCGGAGCGGCTACTGCACCTTCATGTTTCGCGTAAATAGTCTGGTACCAGCTTTCATCATCCGGCTCCACCTGCCTTTTAATGGTTTTGGGCAAAGGAGTTTGTCCGAGCGTTTGCAGGGTTTTCTTGAATTCATTATAGGAACCGTCGAACAGAAACCGCAGCGTACGTCCGCGGGAGGTGGTATTGTCGATAACTTCGGCAACCAGCTCGCTGTTTTCACCGAAATATAATTTATTGCCAATCCTGATTTTGCGGGCCGGGTCTACCAGAACATCCCACAACCTCGATTCCTGGTTGAGTTCCCTGAGCAGGAATACTTCTATCTTGGCTCCGGTTTTCTCTTTTTCACCATAAAGCCTGGCAGGAAAAACCCGGGTATTGTTGATTACAAAAGTATCTCCATCATCAAAATATTCAATGACATCTTTAAATACCCTGTCCTCAATAGTTTTAGTTTTCCGGTCAAGGACCATCAAACGGCATTCATCCCTGTTCTTGGCAGGGTACTGGGCAATGGATTCAGATGGCAGATAATATTTAAACTGGGATAGTTTCATAATCAAACATTTGGGTTATTTGAAAAAAGGGTGCGAAATTAAATCATTTCAAGCTTCATAAACAAACATTAGTAAGATTTTGTTTGTTTAAAAACTTCATTTTATTTCTTTTGATAAAATTTCTCTCAATTCAACGATGGAAATGGCATTATTTACATGAAAATTCCCGGTACGGGTTCTTCGGAGCGCTGTCAGATAACCGCCACATCCCAGAAGAATACCAAGGTCACGGGCAATCGACCTGATATAGGTACCTTTACTGCAAACAATCCTGAAATATACTTCCTGATCCCGGTAGTCGGTTATATCAAAATCAAATACGCTTACTTTCCGCGGGGCAATTGCAATGTCTTTATCTTTTCTGGCCAGTTTATAGGCTCTTTTCCCATCTACCTTAACAGCAGAGAAATTAGGCGGAACCTGCAGGTAAGTTCCCACAAGCCTGTTCACTGAACGGGCAATGTCATTTTCTTTGATTCCCTCAACCGGGAATGTCTGATCTACCTCCGTTTCAAGGTCAAATGAAGGGGTGGTTGCTCCCAACCTGATCCTGCCGGTGTACTCCTTGGCCATATCCTGAAATTCATTGATCCTTTTGGTAAATGGGCCTGTACATATTATCAACAGACCGGTGGCCATCGGATCAAGGGTTCCGGCATGACCAATTTTGATGGTTTTCGACCGGCATATTTTTCTGATGGCCGGACGAATTGCCCCTATAACATCGAAAGATGTCCATTCGAGCGGTTTGTCGATCAGCAGTATCTCACCTTCAACAAAATTAAATTTCATCAGGCTATTTTTAGATCATACCCCAACAGGATCATGGCCAGCAGAATGGCTCCGAGGATGATCCTGTAATACCCGAATGCTTTAAAACCATGACGGGTAAGAAAGGCAATGAACGACTTGATGGCTATCAAAGCCACAATAAAGGCAACCACATTTCCAAATATTAAAATGGGAAGATTATCAGTGGTAATCAAACCGGTATTTTTGGTGAGTTTATAGACCGAGGCAGCAAACATGGTGGGTACCGCCAGGAAAAATGAGAATTCTGCCGCCGTTTTGCGCGATAATTTCTGTGTCATCCCGCCAATAATGGTAGCGGCTGAGCGCGAAACTCCGGGAATAACAGCAATGATCTGGAATAAACCAATGATAAACGACTTTTTATGAGTAAGCTGGTTCTTTTCGTTCTCTGGCTTATCAAGCCATGAATCTACAAAAATCAGAAAAAAACCTCCAACAAATAATGAAACAGCTACTATCAGCACACTTTCAAGCATTCGGTCAATAAAATTCTCCAATAAAAAGGCAATAATAAGGGGTGTGCAGGCAACAGCCAACTTCAGATAAAAATCAAAAGACTGGAAAAAACGCTTCCAGTAAAGAACAATAACCGAAAGGATAGCGCCAAACTGAATGTTAACTACAAAGGCCCGCGTGAATTCAGTACTCTCAATTCCGAGAAGTTTCTCTGTAATAATCATATGTCCGGTGGAAGAAACCGGCAAAAACTCAGTAATACCCTCTACAACAGCAATGATGAAAGCTTCAAGATAAGTCATGGGATTATGTATTGTTTACTTCTCGGCTTCCTTTTCAGCACGCGGTTTTTTGATAATGGCAAAAATCCCCAGGATGTAACCGGCCATGAGAATTATGGGAGATAATGTGAGTCTCTGAAAATCAAACATCTTATCACTAAAAACATTGGGATCATCTGACCCCCCGCCTATCATCAGGAGAAAACCAATCACCAGTAATCCTACACTGACCAGCATCAAACTATAGTTCTCCTTACCAAATGGCAGGGTTACTTTTTTTTCAGGTTCTTTCGCTTTTATGGTGGATTTAATTTTAACGGCTTCTTTAGCGCACATGGTTTATAATTTTAGTTGATTATGAATACAAATTATCATACTTGATGAACAGGTATTTCCTGACTGCAAAATAATTGGATAACCAGGAAATTAGGATGCCCAAAAGTAATACAAATCCGAAAAGAATGGCAAATATCACCGGATGATGCAGATCAATGAGCTCCGGTACCTGTTGTGAAGCCAGAATGATCAGGAGCGCCAACAGGATAATGGCCAGAACTGATCCAATCATCCCGCTTAATATTCCCCTCAGAATGAAAGGTTTGCTGATGAATCCGTGGGTGGCTCCCACCAGTAGCATACTGCGTATAATAAACCGTTTGGAATATACGGCTAAACGTATGGTGTTATTGATCAGAGCAACAGCAACTACCAGTAATATTATACTGAATCCTGACATGACCAGTCCGATTTTACTTACATTTTTATTGATAACATCAATCACTGAACGCTGATAAAACACCTCTTTAATGATCGGGTTAGCCGATAATTTTCTCTTGATTACGGCTAAACTGTCATTATTCGCATACACAGCCCTCACATAAACATCAATATTGGGCAATAACGGATTGTAGCCCAGAAAACTCACAAAATCTTCTCCCAGATCTTTTTTCAGCTCTTCGGCTGCCTGCTCCCGCGTTACATATACGGATGATTTTACATAAACTGCGGCATCCAGTGTTTTTTTCAACCTAAGGATATCGGCTTCTTTGACATTTTCTTTAATAGTAATGGTCATCCCGATGTTTTCCTTTACATAATCCGATATCTTTTTGGCATACATCAGTATCAGGGCTAAGGATCCCAGCATCAGCAATACCAGGGTAAGGCTGATCACCATCGCAGTGTAGGAAGTTTTAAGCCTTCGCCTCGAGTATTTTTCGTCGGTTTTCAATATCCTGATTTTTTTGGCGAAAATACTTATTTTTCTAATTTCGCAGCCCAATTCAATAACATAAATCATGGATTATCATTTCAGGGAAATTGAAAAGAAATGGCAGCAATACTGGGAAGAGAACAAGACATTCCGCACTGTTGACGATTTCTCAAAACCCAAGTATTACATTCTCGATATGTTCCCGTATCCTTCCGGCTCAGGGCTTCATGTAGGACACCCGGAGGGTTATACTGCCACCGATATTATTGCCCGTTATAAAAGAATGAAAGGTTTTAATGTGCTTCATCCCATGGGATGGGATGCATTTGGCCTCCCGGCTGAACAATACGCCATCCAGACCGGTACCCACCCTTCCATCACCACCCGTAAAAACTGCGACACCTTCAGAAGGCAGATCAAATCACTCGGGCTTAGTTACGACTGGGACCGGGAAATAAATACCACTGATCCCAAATATTATAAATGGACTCAATGGATCTTTATCAAACTTTACAACACCTGGTTTGATAAATCACTTCAAAAAGGAAGACCCATATCAGAACTCCCTGTGCCTGATGTCATAAAAAATCAGGGGAAACAAGCAATAAATGAATATGTTGCCGCTCAGCGTCTGGCCTACTATGACAATGCCCAGGTATGGTACTGCAACCATTGCAAGATTGTTTGTGCCAACGAAGAAGTGCTGGCCGACGGTTCTCATGAAAAATGCGGAACTAAAGACGTTGTCCGGAAAAACCTGAAGCAATGGATGCTCAGGATTCCGTTTTATGCGGAAAGATTGCTGGAAGGGCTTGAAAAGGTTGCCTGGCAGGATGGCATTAAGGATATGCAGAAAAACTGGATCGGGAAAAGTACCGGGGCTGAAGTTGACTTCAGAATCGAAGGAACTGACACTAAGCTCAGGGTATATACCACCCGGCCCGATACTTTATTTGGGGTAACCTATATGGTGATGGCCCCAGAACATCCGTTTCTGGAGCAGCTCACCAAACCTGAATTTGTCGCCAAAGTAAAAGAATATGTACGTATTGCTGCCATGAAATCGGATCTCGACCGGACCGACCTGGCTAAAGATAAAACGGGAGAATTCACCGGGTCCTATGCCATTAATCCTGTAAATGGTAAAAAAATCCCCGTTTGGGTAGCCGATTATGTGTTAATAAATTACGGAACAGGTTCTATTATGTCGGTGCCTGCCCATGATACCCGGGATTTTGAATTCGCTGCAAAATTCGGTTTACCCATTGATTGTATTCTTGACCCAACAGGTACCAGTGAAGAAATCCGGGAGGAAATACTGAACGGAAAAGCCTGCTGGACCGGTGATGGGAAGTATATTAATTCCGGCGACTCTGTTACCGGACTGGATATTAACGGATTATCCAAACAGGAAGGGATGGCCAAAACCATTTTATGGCTTGAAGAACAAGGCATCGGTACCGGAACGGTCAATTATAAACTCCGTGACTGGCTTTTCAGCCGTCAACGGTACTGGGGTGAACCCTTCCCGGTAATCCACTGGGAAGACGGTGAAATTTCGCTTTTAGATGATTCGGAACTTCCGCTCGAACTTCCTGAAATGGAGAAATTCCAGCCTGGTGAAGAAGGTGAATCACCCCTGGCCAATGCCGGCGACTGGTTGTATGTGACCGATAAATCGGGCAGAAAGGGCCGGCGCGAAACCAATACTATGCCGCAATGGGCAGGCTCTTGCTGGTATTATCTGAGATATATCGATCCTTTCAATGATCAAAACGCCTTCGACAAAGAAAAAGAAAAATACTGGATGCCCGTCGACCTGTATGTGGGAGGAGCTGAACATGCCGTTCTTCACCTTTTATACAGCCGTTTCTGGCACAAAGTGTTATTCGATCTCGGTATCGTTTCCACAGATGAACCCTTCCATATGCTGTACAACCAGGGAATGATCCTGGCTTATGCCTACGAAACCCTTACCGGCAGTAAGGTACCCTCTGATGAAGTGGTTGAAAAGGAAGGAGAATTCTTCCATAAAACTACCGGTGAACCCTTACGTCAAATTGTGGCCAAAATGTCGAAAACGTTGAAAAACGTAGTAAACCCCGATGATGTGGTCAACAGCTACGGAGCCGATTCATTGAGGCTATACGAGATGTTCATGGGACCCCTCGATGCTACCAAACCCTGGGCAGAAAATGGGGTAAAAGGGGTTTTTAATTTCCTCGGAAGAGTATTCCGGTTTTTTGCCGACCTGGATAATATTTCAGATGACAACGCGGAAGACCGTGAGGTGTTGAAACTCCTTCATCAGACCATCCGCAAGGTGGAGCTGGATATTGAAAACATGAAATTCAATACAGCCATTTCATCCATGATGATTTTTTCAAACCTGGCCATAAAAAAAGGTAAGGTTACCCGTAAAACAGCCGAAACATTCGCTCAGGTTCTTTATCCGTTTGCCCCGCATTTGGGCGAAGAATTATGGCAATTGTACGGAAATCCACCTTCTGTCACCTATCAGGAATGGCCTGCAGTTAATGAAGAATTTCTGGTGGAGAACACCTATGAATACCCGGTTTCATTCAACGGTAAAATGAGGTTTAAGATTACCCTGCCGCTCGATATGCCGGTACCTGAAATTGAACAGGTGGTGATCAGTGCAGAAGGTTCCGGGAAATGGCTGGGCGGGAATCCTCCCAGAAAAATTATTGTGGTACCCGGTAAAATTATAAATGTTGTTGTGTAACAAGGCAGGATTATTGATTTAAACGGCAAAAATTCCTTAAATGCCTTTTATCAAATTTATTTCATTGATTTTCATTGCATTGGCCATAACTCTAATGGTCAATGCCCAGAATTTCCGAACTGTTAAAAATGAAGCTTTTTCCCGGGGTGAGGAGCTTCAGTTTGAAGTGTACTATCAGTCTTTCATCACTGGTAAGGTTAAAGCCGGATATGCTTCCCTTAAAGTAACCGGTTCTGAAAAAAGATACTACGGGCGGCCTACCTACCATGTTATCGGAGAAGGAAAATCAGTAAAGGCGTTTGACTGGTTCTTTAAAGTAAGGGACCGTTTCGAATCCTGGTTTGATGAAACCGCGTTCTGGCCCTATTTTTTCAAACGAAATGTACATGAAGGGGGATACAAAAAGTACGAGGAGGTAACTTTCGACCACTTCAACGGGAAAGCCATTGGCCGGAAAAAATCGACACCGGTACCAACGGGTATACAGGATATTGTTTCTGCAGTTTATTACATGAGAACGATGGATTTCAGCACGGCTAAACCAGGAGATGTGTTTCCAATACCCTTTTACCTCGACGATTCAGTGTATAATTCAGTGATTAAATTTAACGGTCGCGAAAAAATCAAAACCCGCCTGGGAGAATTACAATGCCTGTCATTTGACCCAATGGTGGCTACCGGAAATGTTTTCAGCAATCCTTACCCGATGCGGGTTTGGGTTACCGACGACAAAAATATGATACCGGTAATGGCAAGATCGGAAGTGGTGGTTGGAAACGTGAAAGCGGAACTTGTAGGTTTCAAAAATCTTAAAAATCCGGCTGCTTTCCCAAAAAAAGAATAGATACTGCGAATTATATAATTTATTAAGTGCAGCATCATTATAAAACATAGTAATTTCTTTTTCGTTTATGGGTCGCAACTCACATAGTTCATTTTCATTATAACCAAATTAATTGTTTATGCTTCATTTAAATACATTTTTCGTTAAATTCATGTCAGTTATGTTGCTGATTTCGCAGATTGGATATGCTCAGGCACAAAAAGTCAGGCAAATCCCGCTGGAAGACTTTTTCAAAAACCCGGAAAGATCGGGATACCAGATCTCCCCGGATGGTAAATATTTTTCATATATGGCTCCTTATGAGAGTCGTATGAACATTTTTGTACAGAAGGTAGGTACGGATAAAGCCATCAGAATTACTTCAGAAACGGCCAGAGATATCATGGGCTATTTCTGGAAAAACCCAAACCGCATTGTTTTTCTGAAAGATAAAGGCGGAGATGAAAACTTTAAATTGTTTGGAGTCGACAGAGACGGGAAAAACATTAAAGGCCTTACCGATTTTGACGGAGTGAGAACCGATATCATTGATGACCTGGAAGAATTTCCGGATGAAATGATTGTGGGAATGAATAAGAGAGATCCCCAGGTGTTTGATCCTTACCGTCTGAACATCAAAACCGGCGATCTGAAAATGCTGGCCGAAAACCCGGGAAACATCCAGGGCTGGATGACTGATCATGCCGGAAAACTTCGTGTGGCTTTTGCCATCGTCGACGGAGTAAATACCCAAATTCTTTACAGGGACTCTGAAGATCAGGAATTTAAATCCGTTTTGACTACCTCGTTCAAAGAATCCGTAAACCCTCAGTTTTTCACTTTCGATAACAAAATGGTGTATGCCACTTCAAACCTTGGAAGGGATAAGTCAGCCGTGGTAAAGTTTGACATTGCAACCGGCAAAGAGGTAGAAGTATTATATGAGAATAATGACTACGATGTAGAGGGTATCTACTACTCAAGAAAGAGAAAAGTAATCACATCTGCTTCGTTTACATCCTGGAAACGTGAACGTTACTTTTTCGACGAAGAATTTAAGAACCTGTTCACCAGAATTAATAAAGACCTTGGCAAATATGAACTCGGATTTACGTCTATTGATAAGGCGGAAGAAAACTATATAGTCAGGACCTACAGCGACCGTTCTTTAGGCTCCTTTTATCTTTATTCAAAAGTTACCGACAAGCTCACCAAATTGTGTGATGTAAGTCCCTGGATCATCGAAGATGAAATGGCAGAGATGAAACCTGTTCAATATACCGCCCGGGACGGAATGGTAATCCATGGTTATCTTACTCTTCCCAAAGGGGTTATTCAGAAAAACCTGCCTGTGATCATGAATGTTCATGGCGGACCCTGGGCACGCGATGGCTGGGGATTCAATCCGGAAGTCCAGTTTCTTGCCAACAGGGGTTATGCCGTTTTCCAGGTAAATTTCAGAGGATCAACAGGCTATGGCCGTAAATTCTGGGAATCCTCCTTCCGTCAGTGGGGGCTGAGTATGCAGAATGATGTGGCCGATGGCGCTTACTGGCTTATCCGTCAGGGTATTGCCGACCGTAACCGCGTTGGGATCTACGGAGCCAGCTATGGGGGCTATGCCACCCTTCAAGGATTGGTAGCTGACCCAGTGCTTTATTCTTGTGGAATTGATTATGTCGGGGTATCCAACCTGTTCACTTTCATGAAAACCATTCCCCCTTACTGGAAACCTATGCTGGACATGTTTTATGAAATGGTAGGCAATCCTGAAACCGACAGCATTCAGTTTGCAGCAACATCCCCTGCATTGAATGCTGATAAAATCATGGCGCCCCTGTTTGTAGCCCAGGGAGCCAACGATCCCCGGGTAAACAAGGCCGAATCGGATCAGATGGTGGATGCCATGAGAAAAAGAGGTATTGAAGTGGAATATATGGTGAAAGATAATGAAGGACATGGTTTTTATAACGAAGAAAACCAGTTTGATTTTTACCGCGCCATGGAGAAATTTCTGAACGCCCATCTGGTAAGCAAAAAGAACTGAAATTATACGCTATGATCAGGCATATTGTATTGTGGCGGTTACATGAGATGGCCGACGGGCGTACCCGGCATGAAAACGCCCTGATTATAAAAGCCAGGCTGGAAACTTTAAAAGAAAAAATAAAAGGGCTCACTTTCATCGAAGTGGGTATAGGTTCCAGTCAATCCGAGCAATCCTCAGATATCTCGTTATATTCAGTCTTTGAATCCAATGAGGCTTTGGAGGAATATCAAAACCATCCTGACCACACCAACCTGAAATTGTTTTTAAATAAAGTCAGGTCTGAACGCAGGGTGATTGATTATGAAACTTTGTAAACCTTGATAAACAAATGTTTAATTCTGTTTTCAGTTTGGAAATATTCTAAGTTTTATCCAATAGTGTTAAAAAATGTTGGGTAAATATTAAAAAAATTATCTTTGCGCATCAATTTTAATTCATAATAACATGGCTTATGTAATTTCTGACGATTGTACCGCTTGCGGAACCTGCATCGATGAGTGCCCGGTTGAAGCCATTTCTCCCGGTGACATTTATAAAATAGATCCTGATGTTTGTACAGATTGTGGTTCCTGTGCTGATGTTTGCCCGGTTGAAGCCATTAAACCTGCATAAAGAGCGACCTTCGTTTCTCAAACTCAAAACGTTTTAAAAGCCCCGCTGAAGGGGCTTTTTTTTTAACAAAAAACCCCTAAAAGTGTTAAAACCCTAAAAATTATTAGCTTTGCTAATTCATGAAAATAAGCACTATGAATAAACATACATACCTCGGAAATGCCGATCCGGCTGCCCTGGAAATGATGTACCGGAATTATTTGGCTGATCCCGCTTCGGTTGACCCGGGCTGGAAAGACTTTTTTGCCGGGTTTGACTTTGCTGTGGCTCATTCACGCAATCTGGCGCCATCTGATGAATACGCCACCGAATTCAAGGTGATCAATATGATCAATGCCTACCGGGAAAGAGGTCACTTGTTCACTAAAACCAATCCGGTACGTACCCGCAGAAAATATTCTCCCACACTCGATATTGAAAATTTCGGACTTACCGCCCAGGATCTGAATATTGAATTCCATGCAGGTCATGAAATCGGAATCGGTAAAGCCACCCTTAAAACCATTATTGAGCACCTGCAAACTACGTATTGTCAATCCGTTGGCGCTGAGTTTATGTTCATCCGGATTCCGGAAATCCATTCATGGCTTAAAACCAAGATGGAAAGCTCCCGGAATTCTTACCCGTTCTCTTCCGGCGATAAAAAATATATTCTGGAAAAACTGGGCAGAGCCGTTTTCTTCGAGAAGTTTATTCATAAAAAATTTCCGGGTCAGAAACGATTCTCGCTCGAAGGGGCTGAATCGCTGATACCTGCTCTTGAAGCAGTTATGGAAGGGGGCGCTAATCTCGGCGCGAAAGAATTTATTATCGGTATGCCCCACCGCGGCAGGCTCAATGTTTTGACCAACATCATGAAAAAGGCTTACCAGCAGGTATTCAGTGAATTTGAAGGGAAAGAATATGAAGATGAGTACCTCCTGGGCGACGTGAAATACCACCTTGGCTTTACTTCGGAACGAACCACCACCAAAGGTAAAAAAGTGAAAATGACCCTGGCCCCCAACCCCTCCCACCTCGAAACAGTAGACCCTGTAGTGGAAGGTATCGCCCGGGCAAGAATCGACCGTATCTACAACGGCGACCTCTCTAAAGTGGTGCCTGTTCTCATTCACGGCGATGCTTCCGTTGCCGGACAGGGTATCGTTTATGAAGTAATTCAGATGTCACAGCTCAACGCCTACAAAACCGGCGGAACCATTCACCTTGTGGTTAACAACCAGATCGGATTTACAACCAATTATACCGATGCCCGGTCAAGCACTTATTGTACCGATATAGCCAAGGTAGTACATGCACCTGTGTTCCATGTTAACGGCGATGACCCCGAAGCCGTCGTCTATTCAGTACTGCTGGCAATGGAATTCAGGGAAAAATTCCACCGTGACGTATTCATTGACCTGCTTTGCTACCGCAAATACGGCCATAATGAAGGAGATGAACCCCGCTTTACACAGCCTATCCTTTACAAAATCATCGAAAAACACCCCAACCCGTTCGAAATCTACAGCCAGCGGCTCATTCAGGAAAAGGTAGTTGACGAAAATCAGGTAAAGAATATCGAAAATCATCTTAATGAGGTTTTTGAGAAAAACCTGGAACAGGCTAAAGAAATCCGCAAAACCAGAATCAACTTCTTCCTCGAGGAAAACTGGGTGGGTATCCGCAAAGCCCATCCCGAAGATTTTGTTCAATCGCCCGCAACCGCTGTTAATGAAGATTTATTACTCGAGGTTGCCAGAAACCTTACAGAACTTCCCGGAGAGAAAAAGTTTTTCAGAAAAATCGTTAAACTCCAGCAGGAAAGAAACGAGATGGCCTTTAAAACCCGGATATTTGACTGGGCCATGGGCGAATTGCTTGCGTACGGAACTCTGGTAAAAGAAGGGTATCATGTAAGAATGTCGGGGCAGGATTGTGAAAGAGGAACTTTTTCGCACCGCCATGCCGTACTGACATTGGAAGATTCGGAAGAAAAATATATACCTCTTCAAAACATCAGTAAAGATCAGGCAAAATTCGAAATTTACAATTCTCATTTATCAGAATACGGCGTACTCGGTTTTGAATACGGATATGCCCTCGAAAACCCCGACGACCTGACCATATGGGAAGCCCAGTTCGGCGATTTCCATAACGGGGCCCAGATCATTATCGATCAGTATATCAGCAGTGCCGAAGACAAATGGAATGTAATGAACGACCTGGTACTGTTCCTCCCCCACGGGTATGAAGGACAGGGGCCGGAACATTCCAGCGCCCGTATTGAAAGATTCCTGGTTCTCTGTGCAGAAAACAATATGCAAATTGTAAATTGCACGACGCCGGCCAACCTGTTCCATGTATTACGACGGCAAGTGTACCGTCAGTTTCGTAAACCCCTGGTCATTTTCACACCCAAAAGCCTGCTCCGCCATCCAAAATGTGTTTCACCGATCGCCGAATTTACATCCGGCGGATTCAGGGAAGTCATTGATGATCCCTCAGCCGATCCCGAAAAAATAAAACGCCTCGTTTTTAGTACAGGAAAAATATTCTACGAACTGGCTGAGGAAAGAGATCGCCTGCAAACTAATGATACTGCGCTCATAAGGCTCGAGCAGATATACCCGTTCCCATCAGAACAAATTAACCAGATAACCAGGAAGTATTCAAATGTTATCGATTACGTCTGGACTCAGGAAGAACCTGTGAACATGGGAGCGTGGTTCTTTGTTTCAAGATACTTCAAACCTTTGGAAATCAGGGTTGTGGCCCGTCCGGCCAGCGGAAGTCCTGCCACCGGTTCCAGCAAGTTCCATGTGGTAAGACAGAAAAAAATTATCGATAAAACCTTTAAAGAATGCGATTGCCCAAGGGTAAACATTGAGTGCAGAATGGTTTGTATCGGTAATAAATGGCAGTCGTACAGCAAGTTGCTTTTTGAGGAAGTTGATGTGAAAGCCTGATTACTGAATTAACGTAAATCTTATTTATTTAGATAATTCCGAAAAAAAAAATAATATGATCATCGAAGTAAAAGTACCAAGCCCCGGTGAATCAATCAGCCAGGTACAGCTTGCCAACTGGCTGGTGAATGATGGCGATCAGGTGGAAAAAGACCAGGAAATTGCCGAAATTGATTCCGATAAGGCTACTTTAAGCTTATCAGCGCCTGAAGCCGGTAAACTGAAAATCATCACTCCTGCCGGTGAGTCGATTGATGTTGGTTCAGTAGTTGCCAGGATAGATACCTCCGTTGAAGGATCTCCGAAAACCATGGAAGAGAAAAAACCCAGGCAACCTGAACCCGTAAAAGAAGAGGTTAAATCTTCAGAAAAACCAAAGCCCACTGCAGCTGAACCTGTGAAGTCATCTCCTCCGGATAAATTTGTCGCTGAAAACGATTCAGCGCCGGGTATACATGTATCCCCGCTGGCCCGTAAACTCATGCAGGAAAACAACATTACCGAGGAAAATCTCGTAGATTTCCTTAAAGGTCAGCGCTTCGGGCGAAAAGATATCGAACAATACCTGAATACATCCCGGTCGTTCAGCGAAAGCCAGGGCAGTTCCGGCACAAGCGCTTCCTCCCACCCCACCTGGGCTGGCACACGGTTAGAAGAACGTAAAAAAATGACTACACTTCGCCTGAAACTCTCGGAAAGGTTGGTGGCGGTTAAGAATCAAACGGCCATGCTCACCACTTTCAATGAAGTGAATATGTCGGCTATCTATAAAATCAGGAATGAGTTCAAAGATAGTTTTAAGGAAAAACACGGTGTGAATCTTGGGTTTATGTCATTTTTTGCCAAAGCCGTTACCGAAGCGCTGGCCCATTTTCCGGCTGTAAACTCCTTCTTGGATAAGGATGAGATGATCTATCACAACTATGTGGACCTGGGAATAGCGGTCTCTGCACCCAAAGGACTGGTAGTACCTGTCATCAGGAATGCTGAAATGCTCACACTGGCAGAAATTGAATCGGCCATAAAGGAACTTGCCGGAAAAGCCAGAAACAACAAACTTACACTTGATGAAATGACAGGGGGAACATTCACCATAACCAACGGTGGCGTATTTGGGTCCATGCTGTCGACTCCTATTCTCAACCCGCCTCAAAGCGCCATTCTGGGTATGCATAACGTGGTGGAACGCCCGGTAGTAATCAACGGCAAAATTGAAGCAGCCCCGGTAATGTATATCGCTCTATCTTATGATCACAGAGTAATTGACGGGAGAGAATCGGTAGGGTTCCTGGTGAAAGTAAAAGAAATGCTGGAAAATCCCGTAAAAATGCTGTTTGCAGGAAATGACCCGGTTAAATCGCTCTTACATCTCTGAAAATATCAACCATCTTAATAATACAATAGAATAAAAATAAAGTCCTGATGGCCGACGACAAAAAAGTAATTTTCTCAATGGTGGGTGTGGGAAAAATCTTCCCGCCCAATAAACAGGTTTTAAAAGACATATACCTCTCATTTTTTTATGGAGCCAAGATCGGTATCATCGGGTTAAACGGCTCCGGTAAATCAACACTGCTCCGCATTATTGCAGGTACCGAAAAATCCTATCTGGGTGAAGTTCATTATTCACCCGGCTATTCGGTAGGAATGCTCGAACAGGAACCGCATCTTGATGAAAGCAAAACCGTCCGGGAAATCGTGGAACAAGGGGTTCAGGATGTGATTGACCTGCTAAAGGAATATGAAGAGGTCAATAATAAGTTTGCCGAACCCATGTCGGATGATGAAATGAACGATCTGATTGAACGTCAGGGGAAGCTGACGGAAATGATCGAACACAAAAACGGATGGGAAATAGATACTAAGCTTGAGCGCGCTATGGAAGCCCTGCGCTGCCCGGAACCGGATGCACCCGTATCCGTTTTATCCGGCGGTGAACGCCGCAGGGTAGCACTTTGCCGGCTTCTGTTGCAGGAACCAGATATCCTGCTATTGGATGAGCCCACCAACCACCTCGACGCTGAGTCGGTAGAATGGCTCGAAGTTCATCTGCAGCAATATAAAGGAACTGTGATAGCCGTTACCCACGACCGGTATTTCCTGGATAATGTGGCCGGCTGGATATTGGAACTCGACCGGGGTGAAGGTATACCCTGGAAAGGAAATTACACTTCCTGGCTGGAGCAAAAAACCAAACGGCTTGAAATGGAAGAAAAAACCGAGAGCAAAAGGCGAAAAACCTTAGAACGCGAGCTCGAATGGGTGCGAATGTCGCCCAAAGCCCGGCAGGCTAAAGGGAAAGCCCGTTTGAATGCCTACGAGAAAATGCTGTCGGAAGATATCAAACAAAAGGAAGAGAGACTGGAAATTTTTATTCCGAATGGCCCCAGACTCGGGAATAATGTCATTGAATGTAACCAGGTTTCCAAAGCTTTTGGAGATAAGCTTTTATTTGAAAACCTCACTTTTTCACTCCCCCCGGCTGGGATTGTAGGGGTTATCGGACCAAACGGAAGCGGCAAAACCACCCTCTTCCGGCTTATTATGGGACTCGAAAATCCTGATCAGGGAACTTTCAGGGTAGGGGAAACCGTAAAACTGGCGTATGTGGATCAGGCGCACAGCAATATCAATCCTGAAGATTCCGTTTTCCAGGCTATCAGCGGGGGAAATGATCTCATTCAGCTGGCCAGCCGAACAATGAACTCACGTGCCTATGTATCCCGGTTCAATTTTTCGGGACCTGACCAGGAAAAGAAAACAGGAATCCTGTCGGGCGGGGAAAGAAGCCGCCTGCATCTTGCCCTGACACTGAAACAGGAAGCCAATGTACTGCTCCTCGACGAACCTACCAATGATATTGATGTGAATACCCTTAGAGCCCTCGAAGAAGGACTGGAAAACTTCGCAGGTTGTGCGGTAATCATTTCCCACGACCGGTGGTTCCTCGACCGTATTGCGACTCATATCCTGGCCTTCGAAGGCAATTCACAGGTGTACTTTTTTGAGGGTTCTTACTCCGAGTACGAGGAAAACCATCGTAAACGTACCAATAACGAAGGACCTAAGAGGTTTAAATACAAAAAACTCAAAGCAGACTGATAAAAATCTGCCGGAAAAAATCTTTTCAGTATGCCCTCTGAAAAACTTTATGCGGTTATTACAGGAGATGTTGTTCATTCATCGAAGTTGAATATCAATGACCGGGTATTGCTGCTGAAAAACCTGAAGTCGGTTTTTCATGACATTGAAAGTTATATCTCCCATGAAAAAATCAAATTTCCTTTTGAGATATTCAGAGGCGACAGCTTCCAGGTTACCCTGAATGACCCTGCATCAGCATTTCCTGTTATGATTTTATTGAGAACCGGTATCCGGAAAGCATATAATGTGCCCTTAAAAAATATTACTGATCTGAGATTAGCCGCCGGTATAGGGTTCATCGACGAGGTGTCTGAATTGCGAAGCGGGGAGAATGACGGAGAGGCTTACCGCCTGTCAGGCAATGAGATAGACAGGCTCAGCAGGATTCATCAAAGAATGGCCATTATTACCACCCATGACCGGTTAAATGAAGAACTTAAAATGTACCTCATTCTACTCGATCAGGTGTTTTTAAAAATATCTGCCAAACAGTCTGAAGCTATTTACTGGTCAATGCTGGACAAAACCCAGGTAGAAATTGCCGCACTGCTTAATATCAGGCAATCATCCCTGAATGACCGGCTCATCGCCTCGGGATTTGAGGCGATAAAAATGCTGAATCACCGGATAAATGCCATCTTCTCAGCTCTATAATTCAAAAATATCGGTTTATAAACCTATAAGAAGTAAATATCGGTCTGCAAACCTATAATAAAAATATTTCGGTATATAAACCTATAATAATCAAATATCGGTGTAAAATCCTATCATTAAAAAGAGGTAATCAATGGAAATAACCCAGTTACAATCGATAACCGAATCACAGGCAGCCTTGTTGATCAGACTGCTGCTGGCACATCTCACAGCCGATTTTCTGCTGCAAAGTAAAGCGTGGATAATCAGTAAAAAGCAAAAGCAATGGAGATCGCTCCCGATGTACTGGCATACATTGGTAATAATCCTGTTAACGTATTTTTTTTCCGGTTTATGGGGTGAAATTCTGATCCCGGTGTTGATTGGCATGAGCCATTTGGCCATTGATATCTGGAAGTCATACCGGAAGGACACAGTTATCAGCTTTGTAACGGACCAGATGCTGCACCTGCTGGCTCTGTTTCTGGCCTGGTTGTTTTACACCGGAATATCGTTGGATGTAGTAGCTTTTACAGTAAATATTTTTTCATCGCCTCAGTGGATGATCATCCTTTCTGCCTACATTTTTGTGATGTGGCCTGTGTCATTTCTGATAGCCAGAATTACCGGCCCCTGGCAATCTGAAATATCGCCTGAAATGGGATTACAGGAAGCCGGCAGGTGGATTGGTATCTGGGAACGGTTTCTCACGCTGACTTTTGTGTTGATCGATCAGCTGGCCGGAATTGGTTTTCTGATCACTGCCAAATCCATATTGAGGTTCAATGATCTGAAAAACGCAACGGATCGTAAAAATGCCGAATATATACTGATTGGAACCATGATTTCCATAACCTTTGCGCTGGTTACGGGTTTACTGGTAAGATGGTTGATATAAATAAACTACAGATTTGCCAGTTTGACAACCAATTCGCACAGGCGGGTGGCATATCCCATTTCATTATCGTACCAGGCTACCACTTTAACCAGGTTGTTATTTTCTCCCAAAACAGTGGTAAGGCCTGAATCAAAAACTGCAGAATGGGTATTTCCAATAATATCTGCAGACACCACAGGATCTTCCATATATTCCAGAATTCCCCTGAATACTGTTTGGGCAGCATGCCTGAAAGCCTGGTTCACTTCAAAAACATCTGCCGGATTTTTTACGGTACAGGTCAGATCTGTCAGTGACCCGTCGGGTACCGGAACCCTTATTCCGGCGCCGCCCAGTTTATGCTCAAGGTGGGGAAAAATACGGGTAGCCGCCTTGGCTGCACCGGTAGTAGTCGGCACTATCGAATAGGCGGCAGCTCTTGCCCTGCGAAGGTCTTTATGCAGACCATCGAGCAGATTCTGATCCTTGGTGTACGAATGAACGGTAGTGATAAATCCGGCTTCAATCCCCCAAAGTTCATCAATGATCTTTAAAAGAGGGGCTACATTATTGGTGGTGCAGGATGCATTGCTTACTATCCTGTCAGCAGGTGTCAGTATATGATCATTTATCCCTAAGACAATATATTTGATATCATGTTGCTCATCTTCAGCAGGCGCTGATATAATTACTTTCCCGGCACCGGCTTTTAAATGAAGTCCTGCCTTTTCGCGGGTCAGCATTTTCCCTGTTGATTCAATCACTATGTCAACACCCAGCTTTTGCCAGGGAAGTTCTGAAGGATCGGTTTCAGAAAAAACCGGTATCGGTGAGCCGTTGATCACCAAACTTCCCGGATCGAATCCTGCCTCGCCATCAAACCGGCGATGAACCGAGTCATATTTAAAAAGATGACACAATGTTTTTGCATCGGTCAGATCATTGATCGCGACAACCTCAATCTCTTTAAACTTAAGCATCTGGCGTAGGGTTATTCTTCCGATTCTTCCAAATCCGTTGATGGCCACTCTGATTTTTTTCATAATTCCTGGTTTTTACTGGCGCAAATGTACAGCTTTAACATTTTTTTATCCTTCTAAAACATAAAATTGTTATTTTGCAAAAATTATTTTCAATACAGTTATATAAATGGAACAGATTAAAACTTACATTGATGCCAACCGCGACAGGTTCATCGATGAATTATTCGGATTGTTGCGTATCCCTTCAGTTTCAGCCAACTCCGAAAACAAGCCCGATATGCTTAAAGCTATTCATTATATCCGGCAAAACTTGCTGGATGCGGGAGCCGACAAAATTGAAATATTTGAAACCGCCGGACACCCGGTTATCTATGGTGAGAAAATGGCAGACATGTCAGCGCCAACCGTGCTGGTTTACGGACACTATGACGTACAACCCGCCGACCCGGTTGAATTATGGCATTCGCCCCCTTTCGAGCCGGAGATCAGGGACGGAAAGATTTATGCCCGTGGCGCCGATGATGACAAGGGTCAGATGTTCATGCATTTCAAAGCTTTTGAGCTTATGAATAAACTGGGGATGCTCAAATGTAACGTCAAATTTATGATAGAAGGTGAAGAAGAAATTGGATCACCCAGCCTCAAGAACTTCTGCCAGGACCACAAGGATATGTTAAAGGCCGATATCATTCTGATTTCAGATACCGGAATGTTTGCCCAGGATATACCGTCCATTACGGTGGGCTTACGCGGACTCAGCTACCTTGAAGTGGAAGTGACCGGTCCAAACCGCGATCTTCATTCAGGATTATATGGTGGAGCCGTTGCCAATCCCATCAACGTTTTATGCAAAATGATCGCTCAACTCAAAGATGAAAACAACAGAATCACCATACCCGGCTTTTATGATGATGTGATCGAGCTTACAACTGCTGAACGCGAAGACATGTCGAGGGCACCCTTTGATCTGAAAAAATATTGTCAGTTACTTGATATCGAGGATATTATGGGGGAAAAAGGCTACACGACCCTGGAACGTACGGGCATCAGGCCAACCCTTGATTGTAACGGAATCTGGGGTGGTTATACCGGCGAAGGATCCAAAACCGTTTTACCCTCAAAAGCCAGCGCTAAAATTTCCATGAGACTGGTGCCCAATCAAAAATGGGATCATATCGACAAACTATTTGAAAAATACTTTGTTTCGATAGCCCCCAAAGGAGTGACCGTGAAAGTGAAAAGCCTACATGGCGGTCAGGCATATGTATCTCCGACCGATATCCCTGCCTACCAGGCTGCCAGCAAAGCCTATGAAAACACCTTCGGGGTGGTGCCTGTTCCCTTCCACAGCGGCGGAAGCATCCCGATTCTCAGCGTTTTTGAAGAAGTACTCGGTATCAAATCAATCCTGATGGGATTTGGACTGGATACCGATGCTATTCATTCGCCCAATGAAAACTATCCCCTCTTCAATTTCTTTAAAGGCATTGAAACCATTCCCTGGTTCTACCATTATTTCTACGAAATGAACAAAAAATAATGACTGCCGTTATTAGATTGTTTAACCATTTATACTATATATTAAACAAAATATTTCATGGTCTACATAACGAGGCGTGAACGGTTCAATGCAGCTCACCGGATGTATAAACCCGAGCTCAGTGACGACGAAAATTACCGTATTTTCGGCCCATGTTCCAATCCGAACTGGCATGGTCATAATTATACGTTACATGTCACAGTTAGGGGCAAGTTGAACCCTGATACCGGCTTTACCATGAATCTCAAGGAGTTGAGTTTACTTATTCGGGAATATGTGATTGAAAAACTGGATCATAAGAATGTTAATATTGAAGTAGCATTTATGCAAGGAAAGATAGCCACTTCCGAGAATCTGGCTATTGCCATCTGGAACCAGCTTGAAGAACCGGTTTTAAAAGCCGGGGCTGAATTGTTCAAAGTTAAACTTGAGGAAACTGAAAACAATTTTGTTGAATATTATGGTGAAAATCAAAAATTAATCTGAGCAACCGGGAAATATGAATGATATGAAAAAAGAAGATTTAATGCTTGAAATGGCTCGTGAAAACGAAATGGACGGGTACGAAAGAATGGATCTTTACAACCACAAAACACTGGATCAGTTAGGTCATCATTATTATGAAATACTGAAACTGATCGGAGAAAATCCACATAGGGAAGGTCTTCTTAAAACCCCGGAAAGGGTTGCCAAAGCCTTGCAGTTCCTCACACACGGCTATGACCTTAATCCTGTGGAAATTCTGCATGGAGCCATGTTTGCCGAAGAATACAAGCAAATGGTGATTGTGAAGGATATTGAAATTTATTCAATGTGTGAACATCACATGATCCCGTTTTTTGGAAAGGCACATGTGGCCTATATCCCAAACGGATATATTGTAGGGCTGAGTAAAATACCCAGAGTAGTGGATGCTTTTGCCCGCCGGCTTCAGGTCCAGGAAAGGCTTACCACGCAGATCAAGGATTGCATACAACAAACGCTGAAACCTCTGGGGGTCGCAGTGGTTATTGAAGCACAGCACATGTGCATGTCGATGCGGGGTATTCAGAAGCAAAATTCAGTTACCACCACCTCCGATTTTACCGGAGCCTTCCTGCAGGATCGTACGCGGGCTGAATTTATGCACCTGATTGGCTCCAGATTACACTAAAGCAGAGATATTTCATGAAGGGACAGCCTGGATTTATGGTGCCAGTCTTTCAATAGCCCAGCTGTTTTGATCGGTATTGCGGTATTGAATCCTGTCATGTAACCGGCCCGGTCTCCCCTGCCAGAATTCGAACAAAACCGGTGTAAGCAGATAACCACCCCAGTAATCCGGTTTTGGAATGTTGCCGTCAGGGAAATCCATTTTCATTTTCTCAAATTTTTGAACCAGTTCTTCCCGGGATACAATACGGCTTTGCTGCGAAATTACTGCAGCAATGCGGCTTTCAGGCGGCCGGGACAGAAAATATCTGCTGGCCGTTTCTTCCGGAACCTTACTGATGGTTCCCTCTATCCTGATCTGTCTTTCCAGAATATCCCAGAAAAAAAGCAGGGCAGCATTGGGATTTTCGGTAAGCTGACGGCCTTTTTTGCTTTCATAATTGGTGTAAAATGTAAATCCTGCAGCATCCAAACTTTTAAGCAACACCATTCTCACGGATGGTTTTCCATCATGCCCGGCTGTTGCCAGCGCCATAGCATTGGGTTCTTGAATGTTGGCACTGGTGGCATCCTCGAACCACTTCCTAAACATAATGATGGGATTCTTATGAGTTTGTGATTCACTGAATGAACCCATTTCATAGTTTCTTCTCCTGTCGGATAAATCATGATAATCCATAGCAGTTGACTAAATTTGAATTACAGAATAATGAAATAATGGTCCAAGAAACCTGAAAAATGCGGATCAGTCCTTTTGGTTTCCTTCAGAGACTTTTTTCGACATGAAGCTATTGTAAACCTTCATTATCTTGTTAATGGCCTGAGAACCGCCAGCCAATACCGATCCGGTGAGCAACACATCAGTAAGTATAAAGATCCTGAAATGCATGGTTTCTGTATCTGAAGGGACTTCAAATACATAGCCGAGTATCCGCACCCCCGCCATTGATACAAATATTCCGATGATGATGCCGGACCACAAGGCTATCAATCTCGACTCAGCCCGGTAATCAGTGCGGTCATCCTGGGCATCCTCAATTTTATCGATCAGTTTTTCCTGATCCTGTACATTTTCCGGATCTGTTTTAATAAGGTTCGCAAGGTTACTCCTGAGTTTGCTGATTTTCCGGTCCTGGCGGTCGGCTTCGGCGCTTCGCATCAGTGAAAGGAAAAATTCAGTAGCACGTTCAACAAATAACGAGATCAGAATTAAAAATCCAAAAAACTGAGAAAGGTTGAAAATATCGAAATCAGGTTTCATGGCAAGTCCTGAAATCTTGTAATATAGGGTGAATGCTAAAAGAACTACAAAGATGATCAATCCCCTGATCTGAATATTCCGGGCCGATTTGCTACTGTTCATTACAATTGATTTTAAAGTGAAAAATGTATAACAAAGATAATATTTTTAAAAAAGCGCAGCGAGCCATCTTTTTTTTGATTTAATTTGAAATCATAAAATAATCAAAGCATGTCATTTCTTGGATTGGTTAATAAAAAACCCAGATGGGGCTTGACCTGGAAAGGTTGGTTGGTTGTTATTTTTGTGTTATCGTCCTGGATATATTATACATTCCAGAATATAGTTCCATTTCTGACTGCTCAGGCGCCCATCGATGCTGAACTTTTGGTTATTGAAGGGTACATCCCGGATTATGCGTTACCGGGTATTATCAGGGAATACCGTTCTAAACCCTATAAAATGATCATAACAACCGGAGTCTGGTATCCACAGGGTACCTATTTGGCACAGTTTAAAACAGCCCCTGATGTGCTCAGGTATTCTCTTATAAAACTTGGTATTGACTCCGAAAACATCGTATCGGTGCCATTGCCCAGGAACGAGTACCGCGATCGTACCTATCAGTGTGCGATGTCCATAAAAAAATATCTTGCACAAAACAGGCTGCAGTTTCAATCCATGAACCTGTATTCAGTAGGCGTACATGGCCGGAGAAGCCGTTACCTGTTCGAAAAAGCCTTGGGTGATCAGATGGAAATAGGCAATATTGTCGCACTTGAAATCACCTATAATCCCGACCGCTGGTACAAAACCAGTACAGGTTTCAGAACGGTTACCGACGAAATGGTAGCATGGCTGTATGCCAGGATTTTATTCGTTCCTGATTAGATTTTCGGAAGAATTTGATAAAAACACGATTATTTGCCGGGACTGATTAAACCCGATGCCAAATTGTGTGTTTATCCATTTACCTATATTTGCAAACCTTTGAACTGATCATTATGGAAAGAATCGGAATATTTTATGGCACTACCCTGGGCAACAGCCGCAAAATCGCCCACCTAATACAAAAGGCTTTTCCTTCCGGAACAGCGGATGTACGGGATATATTGAACTCAAATATAACGGATATTGAACTCTATGATAATTTAATTTTTGGAACATCTACCTGGTCATTGGGCGACATGCAGGATGACTGGGAAAATTTCATCAGTCAGTTAACAAAAATATCGTGGATCAAGAAAAAAGTAGCCTTGTTCGGAGTTGGCGATCAAAAAGCATGGCCCGACAGTTTTGTAAACGGACTGGGCGCCTTATACCACAAGCTGCCCGATAAAACGTGCGTGGTAGGTATGACTTCAACGGACGGTTACCAGTTTGACATATCTTTAGCTATCAAAAACAACCAGTTTGTTGGGCTTGTAATTGATAACAACAACCAGCCCGAACTTACCCTGCCAAGAATACAAGCCTGGGTTGACCAGTTGCAAAAGGAATTCATTTAGGCAGTACTGTATGCTCAGGTTTTTGTTTCTGCTCGGATTCATCAGTATCGGACTTTCCTTGTTGTACAGTTATATTAAAGTAAATGGACTCAGGCAAAGCGTTATTGGCAAACCCACGATTAATACGGCAATCTGGATAGCCGGAAAAATCCTGATCTTCCTGCCATCCGTATTTATACTTCTCAAGATTGCAGGTTGGGATGTATCCATGGTACGCTCTCCATGGTGGCTCGAGATAATCGCAGCAATTATTTTCATCGAATCAGTACTTCTTTTTTGTGCAGCCTTATTCCATCTGGGTGAAAGTACCCGGGTAGGACTGCCTGAACCAGGATCAACCCCGCTAAAAACCTCAGGATTATATGCATTCAGCCGGAATCCCATTTACCTTTCCCTGATGATCCTTGGTTTTTCTGCAAATCTATTTGTACCTCATTTGCTTAATCTCCTGTTTTTTATGGCAGGCTTACTGATACACCATTACATCATTTTGGCAGAAGAACAATTTCTTAAGACTAATTTTGGGACAGCTTGGGAGCAGTACCGGAAAAATACCGGAAGATATTTTTAAATTTTCCTATATTTTCAAATATAGATTAAAATGTATATTTGCACTGCTAAAACTGATTTTATGGCCACTACCTTTTTCTGGATTTATTCATATTATTACCAAATTGGATAGGGGCTGATTATATTATTAAGTAAAAACTGTAAAATATCTGAGCCCTGTGAATATCACGGGGCTTTTTTTGATATGAACATCAAACCATCTAATCGTCTTGAAGGAACCGAAGAATACTATTTTTCGCAAAAACTTGCGGAAATAAATCAATTACGTGCTTCAGGATCTGATATTATCAACCTGGGAATCGGAAATCCTGATCTTCCCCCACCGCCGGAAGTTATTGAAACCCTGCAACGGGAAAGTGCTCTTTTGGATTGCCATGGGTACCAGCCCTACAATGGAATTCCCGAATTACGAAAAGCTTTCTCGGATTGGTACAATCGATTCTTTCATGTCTCGCTGAATCCCGATCATGAAATTTTACCACTAATTGGTTCCAAAGAAGGCATTACCCATATTTCCCTGGCGTTTCTGAATGCGGGTGATAAGGCGCTTATCCCAGACCCCGGATATCCTGCCTACGAATCAGCCACCCGGCTGACAGGAGCACAACCGGCAAAATATCTGCTGACAAAAGAAAATGACTGGCTTCCCGACTTTGATCAGATTGAAAATTCCGGGTTGGATGGTATAAAAATCATGTGGGTAAATTATCCGAACATGCCGACAGGGGCTGTAGCCAATAAGGATTTCTTTATAAAACTGTTGAAATTCGGCAGAAAACACAACATCTTGATTTGCCATGACAATCCTTACAGTTTTATTTTGAATGAGAAGCCATTAAGTATACTGGCAGTCGAAGAATCCGTCGGAATTGCCATTGAGCTGAACTCACTCAGTAAATCACATAATATGGCAGGTTGGAGAGTTGGCATGGCTGCCGGAAGTTACGCTCTTATCAGGGAGATATTAAAAGTGAAGAGCCATGTTGATTCAGGAATATTCCGGCCACTGCAATTAGCTGCTGTACAGGCGCTTAAACAGCCTGACGAATGGTACCATGACCTCAACATTGTTTACAAACGCAGGCAGGTATTGGCCCTTGAATTGGTGGAATGCCTGAATTCAACCTGCGATCCAACCCAAAAGGGGATGTTTGTGTGGGCCAAAATACCGGATGCATACAATCATTCAGCAGATTTTTCAGATGACATCCTTTACAAAGCCCGCGTTTTTCTGACTCCTGGATTTATTTTTGGAGACCAGGGAAAAAAACATTTCAGAATTTCGCTATGCAGTTCAGAAAAAAAACTGCAGGAAGCTATCTCCAGAATTAAAAATATTGTTAAAAATTAAAAAAACAGCTATGAAAATTACCATTATTGGACTGGGACTGATGGGTGGTTCTGCCGCCATCGACCTGAAAAAAAGGGGATTTGCCCATGAAGTTACCGGAGTGGATACCCATGTACTGCATGCTGAAACAGCTCTGCATCTGGGGATAGTTGACCGTATAGATACGCTGGAAAATGCAGTCTCCGGCAGCGACTTTATTATATTGGCAGTGCCGGTGGATGCTGCAGTAAAGATGCTGCCAAATATACTTGATATAGTTGATAAACAGGTTATTACAGATTTCTGCTCCACAAAGGAACGGCTTTGTCAATGTGTGGCAGGTCATAAAAACCGGAAAAATTATGTGGCCGCCCATCCAATGGCCGGTACCGAATTCTCTGGTCCCTGGGCAGCCAAACCAGGGCTTTTTGACGGTAAAGCCGTGATTTACTGCGACACCGCTGAAAGTGGCATCAGAGCCAATTCAACAGTCAGGTTGATGTTTGACACCCTGCATATGAGGCCCGTTTTTATGGACCCGGCACAGCATGATAAACATGCCGCTTATGTTTCCCACATTTCACATATCAGTTCATTTGCACTGGCGCTTACAGTACTTGAGCAGGAAAAAAATGAAAACAATATTTTCGATCTGGCCAGTGGAGGATTCGATTCGACCGTCAGGCTGGCAAAAAGCTCTGCTGAGATGTGGAGCCCTGTTTTTGAACAGAATTCAGAAAATGTAGTTGAAGTAATTGAGACTTATATACATTTTCTGGAAAGGTTTAAATCTGCCATTGAAAGTCATGATCAGGAAAAGATCACCGAACTGATCAAGCAGTCCAATAAAATTAAAAAGGTATTGTAACCAACAAATTGAGAAATGGATAAGAAGCACAAAATACTTTCACTGGGTCAATGGGGTTTGCCGGGTAACATAGATCCATTGGTTATTGCAGGCCCTTGCAGCGCCGAAACCGAGGAGCAGGTTCTGGAAACTGCAAGGTTACTGGCCGGGCTGGGCATCAGGATTTTCAGAGCCGGGATATGGAAACCCCGTACCAGGCCCAATTCCTTTGAAGGGGTGGGTACTGAAGGCCTTCAATGGCTGAGAAAAGTAAAGGCAACCACCGGAATGCTTACGGCTACAGAAGTAGCCAACCGGCAGCATGTTTTTGAGGCATTAAAGCATGGTATCGACATTTTGTGGATTGGCGCCCGTACAACAGTGAATCCATTTGCAGTTCAGGAAATCGCCGATGCATTGTCAGGAGTGGATATTCCGGTATTGATTAAAAATCCGCTTAATCCTGATATTGAGCTTTGGATTGGCGCCATTGAGAGAATCCTGGAAGCAGGAATAACCAGAGTCGGAGCTATCCACCGGGGATTCTCAGCCTATGGTAAAAATGAATACCGGAATCCCCCACACTGGCAGGTTCCCATCGATTTGCACCGTCGCCTGCCTGACCTGCCTTTGCTGGTCGATCCAAGTCATATCTGCGGAAACCGGATTCTCCTGAAAGACATCACCCAGCGTTCTCTTGATCTGAATTTCAACGGACTTATCATCGAATCACATCATAATCCTGACTATGCCTGGAGCGACGCCAGTCAGCAAATCACTCCTGATGCCCTCGCATCCCTGCTTGATTCAATTGTGGTAAGAAAAGAACAAACCAATGATGCTTCCATAATTCAGAACATTGAAGAACTTCGTACCCAAATTGACAAAATTGACGAAGATCTTATCGAATTGCTGGCCCGTCGCATGGAACTGTCGGAATCCATCGGAAGGTATAAAATGAAAAACAACATCAAAATCCTTCAGCAGTCCAGATGGCAGGCAATTATTGATAGAGCCGTGAAAAGGGGAAATGAAAGGAACCTGAGTACAGGGTTCATTGAATCAGTTTTTCAGACCATACACCAGGAATCTATCAACAAGCAGTTGAACATCCTGAGTACTGATCATTTACAGGGAAATTAAGAACTAATTCAATGATAATAGATGAATTTCGGGTTATTGGGTCCTTGGGTACCTCCAGAGTACTGGTCGGAGAAAAACTGGAAAACTTCAGGTATTATACCGGTCAAAACTCAGTTGTAGTGATAACGGATGAGAATGTTGCCGGTTTCTATGGCGACTATTTCGGACATTTCCCGGTAATTGTATTAAAGCCCGGAGAAAAATCAAAAACCTTAAATACTGTCAACGATATTTACAAAAAATTACTGAAACTTAACTGCGACCGCAATACATTTATTTTAGGCGTTGGCGGAGGTATTGTATGTGATATTGCCGGTTTTGCTGCATCCACATTCCTCAGAGGCATGCATTTCGGATTTGTTTCCACTTCACTCTTGTCTCAGGTAGATGCCAGTGTTGGAGGAAAAAACGGGGTGAATTACCGGGGATATAAAAACCTGGTAGGTACCTTCAGCCAACCCGATTTTGTAATTTGTGACCCCCGCACCCTGGTAACTCTTCCCAAAGAAGAAATCTCCGGCGGTTTTGCAGAAATCATCAAACATACTCTAATTGCCGACTGGCAGATGTTTGCATACCTGGAGGAAAATATCATGAAGGCCCTGAACCTGAATATGGAGGTAATTCAGAAGCTGACAGCTCATTCCATCTCAGTTAAAACAGCTATTGTAAACCGGGATGAGCGGGAAAAAGGTGATCGGAAACTCCTTAATTTCGGACATACCCTGGGTCATGCCATCGAAAAAATTTCGGGCATCAGTCATGGGCAGGCCGTAGCCATCGGGATGGTAATGGCATCAGAGTTTTCTGCAGAAATGGGATTTCTGTCGCACGAGAAAGTGATCCGCATAAAAAACCTCCTGACTAAATTCAATCTTCCCGTACACACAACCATTGAACCCGGAAAACTTCTGGCGGCAATTCAAAAGGATAAAAAAAGAAATGATCAGAAGATCTCCTTTATATTCCTGAAAAACGTTGGAGAGGCCGTAATTCAGGAATTAGAAATCAACCAGATAAATAAGATGTTGAATCAACTCCATCAAACATGAAAGTAACCGTTTATCCGTCAGCGATTTTAGGAAAGATAACTGCTCCGGCATCCAAAAGCCAGACTATCAGAGCAATAGTAGCAGCCATGATGAGTCAGGGCAAATCTACCCTGATCAATCCATCATTATGTGAGGATGCCCTGAGCGCTCTTAGAGCAACTGAAAGTTGCGGGATCACAGGTTACTTGGAGAACCGTAAACTCATGATTGAAGGGGGAACGGGTGCTTTCCCAGATATTATAAATTGTGGAGAATCGGGATTGCTGGCCCGTTTGATGATCCCGTTGGTATCGCTTGGCCATAAACCGGTAATCATAACCGGAGAAGGTACCTTATTGAAACGAAAACTGGGCAATATCACAATACCTCTTCAAGATTTAGGAGTATTGTGCCACACCTCAAATGGATGTTTACCGGTTACCGTTAAAGGGCCTTTATCCGGTAAATTTGCCGAAGCTGACGGTTCGGAAAGTTCACAGTTCATCTCCGGGTTGCTTATGGCCTGCCCACTATCTGTAAATGATAAACATCTCAGGGTGGTTGACCTCAGCAGCCAACCCTATATCGATCTGACCCTGGAGATGCTCAGAAAATTCGGAATCATTATTGAAAACAGCCATTACCGCGATTTTTACATTGAGGCAGGTCAGGTATATCAACCCGCTGAAATTTCACTGGAAGGCGATTGGAGTGGGGCTGCCTTTCTCGCCGTAGCCGGTTTAGCCGCCGGAAATCTGAGGATATCAGGGTTGAACCTTCAATCAGAGCAGGCTGATCTTAAAATTCTGGAGGCATTGGCAGAAGCTGGCGCCTGTGTGGAATGGAGAGATAATGATTGTATCGTTACCGGACAAAAAATCAGGGCTTTCTGCTTCGATGCTACCCATTGTCCCGATCTTTTTCCACCTCTGGCAGTTCTGGCAGCATTGGCAGAAGGAACAAGCACTGTAACCGGAGTAAGACGATTGGCTCAGAAAGAAAGCAATAGGGGGCTGACGCTACAGAAAGAACTTGGAAAACTGGGTATTGAAATCTATCTGAATGATGATCAGATGATGATCAAGGGTGGGCAAATTCAGGGTGGAGAAGTATTTTCCCATCATGATCACCGGATTGCCATGGCAGCGGCCGTTGCAGGCCTGATTGCAAAGCGTCCGGTTACCATAAACCATGCGGATTGTGTTTCCAAATCATGGCCATCTTTTTTCGACGATCTCGTATTACTGGGCGCAAGGATAGACATAGGATTATAGAACTCAATTAATTCACTGAATATGAATTCATTCGGAAAAATTTTCAGAATCAGCCTTTTTGGCGAATCACACGGCAAAATGATTGGGGTTACCATCGACGGCTGTCCGGCCGGTCTTGACCTTCAGGAATCCGATTTTGAAGCTGACCTTTCCCGCAGGCGCAGTGGCGCCCGAGGAACCACCCCCCGTAAGGAATCGGATGCACCCAATCTGGTGGGTGGTGTCCTGAACGGAAAAACAACCGGCGCCCCGGTAACCATTCTGTTTGAAAATCAAAATATCCGTCCGGCTGATTATCAGAACCTGATCCACCATCCCCGTCCGGGGCATGCAGACTTCACAGCTGTGAATAAATTTGGAGGCTATGCCGATCTGAGTGGCGGCGGCCATTTTTCGGGCAGGCTGACTTTAGCTCTGGTGGCAGCCGGTGTTGTCGCCAAAAAGCTGATCAGTCCGGTAAAAATAGCTGCAACTCTCATGGAGGCAGGCGGCAGCATCGAAATTGACAAAGCCATTCTAGCCGCTGCAGAAAAGAAAGATTCAATTGGCGGAATTATCGAATGCCGGGCTGAAAATATTCCGGCAGGATTGGGTGAGCCGTTTTTTGACCCGGTGGAATCGATACTCAGTCATATAATTTTTGCCATTCCGGCTATCAAAGGAATTGAGTTTGGCAGTGGCTTCGGAGCTTCAAAAATGACTGGCAGCCAGCATAATGATCCCATCATATCAGAGGATGGGAAAACGTTGTCAAATAATGCCGGAGGGATAAACGGGGGAATTACCAACAGCAACGACCTCATTTTCAGAGTAGCGGTAAAACCCGCATCCAGCATTGCCAGCCCGCAATATACTTATAGTTTTCTGACAGGAAAACCCGAAATTCTTACGGTGGAAGGCCGCCACGATGTATGTATTGCTCTGAGAGTTCCTCCGGTAATTGAAGCGGCAGTGGCTATTGTGCTGGCCGATCTGATGTTCCTGGAACAGAGAATCGGAAGAATCTGGCGTTAAGGATTTAAAACGGGAACCTCTTGCAAAAGAAAAATAAAACAGCCATTCATTTCTCCTGATTTCCTCGTTTATGCACTAATTTTTTGAGTAATTTTGTGAACGAATTAAGATTTTATCCATGAAAAAAATATTAATGCCGGTCGATTTTTCTGAACAAACCGGAATTTCCATGCAGTATGGTCTCGAAATAGTCAGACAATTTGGCGGTGAAATCAGGTTGTTGCATTGTTACCTTGATTATGTGGCGCTTACCGGCAGTAACTTTGATTTTTCCTATGAAACTGAAGGTTTTCTGAATTATGAGATGCTCAACAGCATCCGGGAATCGAGCCGTCAAAACATTATCAAAATTCAGGAACAATTGCAGCAAAAGGTTTTGGTTGAAGGCAGGACAGATATTCATATACATTACACTTTGTCAGGCGGTATTGCTGATGAAGAAATTCTGAACATTGCAGAGACCTATAAACCCGATCTGATCCTGATGGGATCGAGAGGTAAAGGGGGCAAAGCCATGCTTTCAGGCAGCGTGGTGGCCCGTATTGTTAAGGAATCAACATTCCCCATAATTATTGTTCCCGAACAGGGCGCTTTCAAATCGAATAAAAGATTTCTGTTTGCCACTAAATTTTCCACAGAAGATCTGCAGAGCATCCTCTCTCTCATTGAGTTAAGTCAGCCTGTGGGAGGTGATCTGTTCTGTGTTCATGTGGATATTGACGGCGATCGCGAAACCGATCAGCTCAAAATGGCTGAACTTCAGGATGCCCTGAAATATATCCCAGACAACATAACCATGCACTTCGAAATCATCGACAACCGTAACATAGTTGATGGAATTGAAGCATTTGTCAAAAAACATGAAATTACCATGATATGCCTGGTTAATCATAAACGGACTTTCTGGCAGCGCATGTTCGAAGATGATACTACCCGTAAATTCCTCTATAAAACCAAAACACCCCTGATTATTTTCCCGGAAATGGAATAAATGCGCTCCATGATCAGTTTTTTATCAACCTTTTATTCATTTAATTCCGGGCCAAGGTGAAACTTTCGGTTATCATTGTTAACTATAATGTTAAGTATTTCCTGGAACAATGCCTCATTTCGGTATTCAATTCAGGAAAAAGTATTCCGATGGAAGTATTTGTGGTTGACAATAACTCGGTTGACGGATCGGTTGACATGGTGCGGGAAAAGTTTCCACAGGTCAATCTTATTGCCAATAATGATAATCCGGGGTTTTCAAAAGCCAATAATCAGGCAATACGTATCAGTGAGGGCGAGTACGTTTTGTTGTTAAATCCCGATACGGTAGTAGAAGGCGATACCTTTACAAGATGCCTTGATTATATGGATGAACATCCCGGAGCCGGGGCGCTTGGTGTCAAAATGCTGGATGGTAAAGGGAAGTTTCTGCCTGAATCCAAAAGAGGGCTTCCCACACCGGCGGTGGCGTTTTACAAAATCTTTGGTCTGTCGGCGCTGTTTCCAAAATCGAAAAGATTTGGCAGATATCATTTGGGGTATCTTGCAGAAAATGAAATAAATACGGTTGATGTTCTCCCAGGTGCATTTATGCTGATCAGAAAATCAGCCCTGGATAAAACCGGTTTGCTGGATGAAGACTTTTTTATGTACGGTGAAGATATTGACCTCTCCTACCGCATTACCAGGGCAGGATATTCTAACATTTATTTCCCCGATACCAGAATTATCCATTACAAAGGTGAAAGCACCAAGAAATCCAGCCTGAACTATGTTTTTGTGTTTTACCAGGCCATGGTGATTTTTGCCCGCAAACATTTTTCGGCCAAATCAGCACAAACATTCTCGGTACTCATTAATCTGGCCATCTATTTCAGAGCCTCACTGGCAGTTTTTAACCGGATGGCCCAGCGAATCCTGCTTCCGGTAACTGACTTCCTGATCATGTATGCCGGAATTTTCCTCATCAAGGAGTATTGGGAATCATCCATCATTTTCAAACACGGGGGGCATTACCCGGTTGAATTCATCGTAATAGCCCTTCCCCTGTATATCATCATCTGGCTGTTTTCAGTGTACCTCACCGGAGGATATGACCGCCCCCATCGCCTGGTAAAAGTATTTGAAGGATTATTGGCTGGTACAGTGGTGATTCTCGTTATTTACAGCCTCCTGAGCGAAGAATACCGTTTTTCAAGGGCGTTAATCCTTCTTGGAGCCTTATGGGGTTATTTATCCATGACCAGCCTGCGAATTATCCTGAGTGTCATGAAAGTTCCGGGAATGCAGATCGAGAAAAACCACAACCGCCGCTTTGCAATTATAGGAAATCAGGAAGAAGCCCAACGGGTAGCAGCGTTGGTTTCAAAAATTCAGCCCCGGACTGCTTTTATAGGACTGGTAAGTTTGGACGCTCAACAACCTTCTGCAGAAGGATTTATCGGTGACTATTCTAATATCAGGGATCTGATCAGCATTTATTCCATTGACGAAATCATTTTTTGTGCTAAGGATATCCCCGCCCGGCAAATTATTGACCTGATGAGTGAGCTACAGGATCAAATCCTTGATTTCAGAATTGTACCGGCCGAAAGTTCTTTTGTGATCGGTTCAAATTTTATCAGCGCCTCAGGCGATCCCTACACCTTCGACCTGAATTCCATAGGAAAGATATCGAACCTGCGTAATAAAAGATTCTTTGATGTAGTCTCAGCTTCTGTGATACTCATGATCTCACCCTTTTTACTTATATGGAAGAAAACCGGCTTTACAATTTTCACCGCCTCATTCAGTGTATTAACAGGCAGAAAAACCTGGGTGGGTTACGCCGAAACCCATAACCAACATAACCTGAAACTGCCGGATATAAAAAAAGGGATATTCAGCCCGCAGAAAGCATTCGACCTGGAAATAACAGATCCTGAAACACTTGAACGGCTCAATTCACTGTATGCCAGAGATTACAGAGTAGGGAATGATTTAAACATCTTGCTGAAGGGAATCAGGAAATTATAATTCTGAGCATTTGAATATTTGAGCATTTGAACATGAGATAAGATTCAAGAATTCAAGAATTCAAGAATTCAATGATTAAAATACATCTGCAAATTCACCCTTCAACTGCTTTTTATGGATCTAACTATCTGTATTTCAATTTTTAATTTATAACTCATAATTTATAATTTATTTTAAACTAATTTTGCCGTTTCTGGTTAATTAATCAAAACAGAAAGACATGTCGAAATTTGAAATTGTAATGCCCAAAATGGGCGAAAGCATTATAGAAGCCACTATTACGAGATGGCTGAAAAAACCGGGTGACACAATAACCGAAGATGAACCTCTGGCCGAAATTGCCACTGATAAGGTTGACTCGGAAATTCCATCACCGGTTGAAGGAAAACTGGTCAAAGTTTTATTTCAGGAAGGCGATGTGGTGCCAGTAGGTACCGTAATCGCTGTTATTGCCATGGATGGTGATGAGGAAGAAGTTGAACAGGTTGCTTCCGTTGAGAAACCAACTGAAAAGGAAGTTGTTCAGACTGTTTCAGTTACCGCTGAAACGGCAAAAGTTATTTCTGATGACCGCTTTTACTCACCACTGGTTAAAAGTATTGCCAAAGAGGAAAATATCAGTCAGGAAGAATTGGCTGCCATACCGGGTTCAGGTAAGGACAACCGGGTTAATAAACAGGATATTCTCAACTATATTGAATTGAAAAAAGCAGGGAAAGTGACTGAAAAGGTCTTTGCGCCGGCACCAGCCCAGGTTTCCGTTGCTCCGGCATCCGCTCCGGTAACTCCTGCTCCTTCCAGACCGGCTCAATTGGAACGACCAAAGGTAGTGAGCAATACGGGTGATGAAATCATCGAAATGGACCGTATGCGCCGGCTCATCGCCGATCATATGGTGATGTCGAAACAGGTTTCACCCCATGTCACTTCATTTATTGATGTGGATGTAACCAATATTGTGAACTGGCGAAACAAAATGAAGGATGAATACCTTAGAAAGGACCATACCAAGCTTACCTTTACCCCTATTTTCATCGAAGCAGCCGCCAAAGCGCTCAGGGATTATCCTCAGGTGAATGCGTCTGTTGACGGATATAATATCATATTGCGCAAAAATATCAATATCGGTATGGCAACAGCTCTGCCCAGCGGTAATCTTATTGTTCCTGTCATTAAAAATGCAGATCAGCTCAACATGATTGGACTGTCCAAACAGGTGAACGACCTGGCCAACCGGGCCCGTAACAACAAACTCGACCCCGATGATATTCAGGGAGGAACCTTTACCGTGACTAACTTCGGAACTTTCGACAGTATTACAGGAACGCCCATTATCAATCAGCCTCAGGTAGCCATTTTAGGTCTGGGGGCAATTCGTAAACAACCCGTGGTTATGGAAACCGGAATGGGTGACGTAATTGCCATCAGACACATTGTAATTTTGTCACTGGCTTATGACCACCGGATTGTTGACGGTGCATTGGGGGGTATGTACCTGAAAAGAATGAAGGAATACATGGAAAGCTTTGACACAAACAGAACAAACTGATAACCAACAGGTTCAGTGATTTAAAATCATGACACACCTCAAATTAAACAGACCGCTCGTTTTTTTCGATCTCGAAACCACCGGGGTAGATGTAGGAAAAGACCGTATTGTTGAAATATCGATGGTCAAGGTATATCCTGATGGTAAAGATGAGACCCGCACCTATATCATCAATCCTACAGTTCCCATTCCTGAATTTGCCAGCGCCATCCATGGATTCTATGACAAAGATGTGGCGGATAAACCGACCTTTGCACAGGTAGCCCACGAAATAAATCAGTTTCTCCAGCATTCAGATCTGGCCGGTTATAACGCCATTAAATTCGACATCCCACTTTTGGTGGAAGAATTCTTCAGGGTTGATATTGAATTTGATCTCAAAAACCGCCGTTTTATCGATGTTCAGAACATCTTCCACAAAATGGAACCGCGAAATCTGAAGGCAGCTTATAAGTTCTATTGTGATGCCAACCTCGAAAATGCTCATTCGGCCGAGGCTGATGCCCGCGCAACATACGAAATCCTGAAACAACAGATTATCCGGTATGAAAATACTGTGGTGCAGGATAAAACTGGCAAAGAGACTGTACCGGTGGTGAATGATGTAAAATCACTGAGTGAGTTTTCGTACCAGCATAAAAATGCCGACCTGGTGGGGCATCTGATTTTCAATGAAAAGAATCAGGAGGTGTTTAATTTTGGAAAATACAAAGGGCAAAGTGTGGAAGAAGTATTTCAGAAGGAGCCCTCCTATTATGACTGGATGATTAAGTCAGCCTTTCCCTTATCTACCAAGCATGTAATCAGTCAGATACGAATGCGAAGTTTTAATAAAGGCTCGGTATTAGTTCAGAAAAAATGAGATAAAGCGTAACTTTTAACCTGGATTTTCGTCTTATGAAAGCCAATAGTTACTGATAGCATGAAACAAATTTTTATCTTGTTGTGGTTTACGGTAGTGCTCCTGCCGGGTATGGCGCAGGGCACCGATCGGGAATACCTCCGGGAGGCAATCAGGAGCAATGTGTTAAAAGATTACCCGAAAGCCGTTGAAAGCGCGTCAAAAGCCATCGGGCTCAATCCTAAACTCACCGATGCCTGGTACATCCGGGGTTATTGCAGATTGATGCTGGGCCACTACAAAGACGCGGTTACCGATTTCGATAAAACCATCGGACTGCGACCCGATTTTGCGGATGCCTACTATTACCGGGGTAAAGCAAAGATGGAACTGAAAGAGTATATGAGCGCCCTTAAAGACTTTAATGAAGCAAAAAAAATCAGTCCGTCCAACGCTACCGCGCTGTTTTTCAAGGCGGCCATTTCATCGATGTTTAGTAAAGATAAAAGTAAAAAGTAAAAAGTAAAAAGTAAAAAGTAAAAAGTAAAAAGTAAGATTAATTCATGAAGATCATTTGTATTGGCAGAAATTATATCGATCACGCGAAGGAATTGAATAATCCGGTACCGGCTGAACCGGTATTTTTCTTAAAGCCGGAATCATCACAGCTCCTGAATAACCGGCCGTTTTTTTATCCTGATTTTTCCAAAGAGATCCATTACGAGGTGGAACTGATTGTTAAAATATCAAAACTGGGCAAGAGTATTCAGAAGAAATTCTCACACCTGTATTATCAGGAGATAGGTCTGGGCGTTGATTTTACCGCCCGCGACCTTCAGGACAACTGTAAGAAAAAGGGATTGCCATGGGAAATTGCCAAAGCTTTCGATTATTCGGCAGTGGTAGGGAAATTCCTGCCTCTCTCCCACTTCACCGATCTGAAAAATATCAGTTTCAGTCTTCGGAAAAACGGTGAAATAGTGCAAACGGGCCATTCAGCCGACATGATATTCGATATTGACACGCTGATTGAATATCTTTCCCGGTTTTTCACCCTTAAGACCGGCGACATGATTTATACCGGAACCCCGGCCGGCGTTGGACCGGTTGCTATAGGTGATCACCTGGAAGGCTTTATTGGTGACGAAAAAATGTTTTCTTTTTATATCCGGTAGCCGGTATATTCAATATTTTTTTACTTTTGCACCCTCAAAACGGCTCCGTAGCTCAACTGAATAGAGCATCTGACTACGGATCAGAAGGTTACAGGTTTGAATCCTGTCGGAGTCACCAGAAAATCAGGCAGTTACATACATAAAATGTAGCTGCTTTTTTGTTGTGTAGCTACAAATTTGCCTACAGAAAATCCACTTTGGGAAAAGTGAATAAATAAATACAACCAAATTTTTATTCATGGCCGTTTGGGCCAGCAGATTTCCGCTATTGCGAATGAACTTTTATTCACAATACTTCAAAAACCCGGGAACTTTCGTTTTTTCGTCTTATATTGGCCCGAAAAGTAATCCAAATAAAGACTTTAAAGACCTTAATGATCTTAATTTCCCCGGCCTTTACTGAGTTACTGCCTTCAACCCGATAATCGACCCAATCAGCGTTACCAGAAAAAATAACCTCCAAAAGGTGGCCGGCTCTTTAAACACCAAAACTCCAACCAATACGGTTCCGGCTGCGCCAATACCGGTCCAGACGGCATAGGCTGTACCTAAAGGCAGCGTTTGAGTAGCTTTCATTAAAAGCGCCATGCTGGCGATCAGGGCAAACCCAAATCCTCCATACCAGGCATACACCTCAACTCCATTGGCGCCTCTTGCTTTTCCAAGGCAAAAAGTAAAGGCTACTTCAAAAAGGCCGGCCATTATCAATATAATCCAGTTCATTGCTTATCTTCTGATGCTTTTTAAATTTCCGCAAGTCATTTGAATGTTTCACAATTATCCTCAATAAACATCCAACCCTTTATTTGATATACTGTCTGACATTTTCTTTGATATTTTCATATTCATCCGCTGAAATCAACCCCAAATCAAGTTTGTCTTTGGCTTTTTTCAGAGTTTCCAGAGCCTGGGTTTCCGTCATGCCAAATCCTTTGATCTCACCTGCTTCCAGCGCATTCTCAAACTGAATTGTATATTGGCTGAATCCGGCTCCCCGCGTTCGCATAACTACCTGATAACCTGTTCTTTTACTTCCGGTAACCCTGATGGTGAGAATTTCTGACTCCTGTCCACTGATATCTGAAGTAAGATGGGTAACGGGTATCAGGGTTCCGTCACCTTCGGTGATAAAATCAAAAGTATGGTTGGCCCCTGGCATTCCGATTTTTATCCGTTCACCTGTTTTGTAAACATGGCCATCGCTGGCCAGATAAGAGGTATACTTACCTTTTTTGGATGAAGCCAGATCTACAAACCTAATCTCCTGACTAAAGGCCATATTGAATAGCAGGGACAGGGCAAAAATTCCAAAATATTTCATACTCCGCTTTTTTGCGAAAATATCAGTAAAAATCCAAGGCTAAAAATCGAACCTGCCATTTCTGAGGATATTTAAGAATTAGGCAGACCCTGGCCGATAAACCATGTTCTGCCCGAATTGCAGATTATCCCCTTTGCCTGGCCGCTTCAAAAAGGATGATTCCTGTGGCTACGGCTACATTCAGCGATTCAATGTTTCCATACAGGGGAATTTTCACAAACTCATCCGACAGCCTGATCAAATCATTGGAAACGCCCACATCTTCGGCGCCCATAACCAGCGCCAGAGGACCTTTAAAATCGGCTGTGTAAAACGGTTCTGATCCTTTCTCGGTTGCGGCAACAATCTTTAATCCACTCTGCTTCATATACTTGACGGCATCAGTAAGACTTTTTACCTTGGCTACCGGAATATGGTGCAAAGCGCCTGCAGAGGTCTTCACTGCATCGCTGGTGATCATGGCAGAATCCTTAACCGGTACAATGATGGCATCCACTCCGGCACACTCCGCTGTCCGGGCAATACTGCCAAAATTCCGCACATCGGTTACCCGGTCAAGGACCAGAAGCAAAGGATTGCGACCCTTTTCAAAAGCAGAAATCAGCACATCCTCAAACGGGGTGTACTCAATCTGCGACAACCAACCCATCATCCCCTGGTGATTGCCGCTGTGCAACCGGTTAAGCTTCTCAACCGGCACAAACTGGAAAATAACTCCCGCCTCCCGGATAACCTGAAAGGCTTCCTTAAAGAGATCACCCCGTAAGTCCTTCTGAATTAACACCTTTTCGATGGTTTTTCCCGATTTTATGGCCTCAATCACGGGCCGGATCCCATATATCAGACTTTTATCTTTCAAATTGTGTAAAGTATTGATTAATATATTTTTAACTGATTTTCTAACCGGGTTTCCTTTACCGGCTTGTTGTTGGCTTTTTTGGTTTTCATGGATTGAGCCACCAGTTCGGCAATATCCATTACAGGCACCGCAGAAACTGTATCAAAGGTCTTTTTGCAAAGGGGACATGAAGTTACCAATACGTCAGATGAGGCCACCTTCATTCGGTCAAGGGCGTCCTCCGAGATCTTTTTTCGTTCTTCAAAGCTTACTTTCAATCCGCCCAAACTGCCGCCACAGCAAAGTGATTGCCTTCCATCATACTCATTATGAGCAAGATGAGTAAATGACTTTAAAACCTGACGAGGTGCCTTGTATATGTCTTCACCCCGGGCCAGGTCGCAGGGATCATGGTAAACGGTTTTCAGATCATTCTGATTCAGAATAATTTTCTTTTCCATGATCAGTTCATTTATCCACTCAGTGTGATGTAAAATCCGGAGGTTCAAATTATAATCATCAACAAATACTTTATAGCATATCGGGCAGGATACAATCAAAAGATCAGCACCTGATTCTTCAATAATCATTTTATTCTTTCTGATTAACTCCTCAGCCTGACCGTACTGGCCGGAGAGCATCATTGGACGGCCACAGCATATGGTTTCATGTTCATCCATAAAATACACCTGAACTTCAGCCATCTCGAAAATTTTCCTCATCGATCTCTTAATTTTGGGAGTAAGCTGTGTCATACATCCTGCAAAATAGAGTGCTTTTGACTTTTTGGGGAAGCGATACTGAAAATCAGCAAATCCTCCTTTACCCGGGATTTCCTCCCGGTTCCTCGCGTTCAAACGGATGCCATTCACATTAATACCCACCGGACAGGCTTCCTGGCAGCGACCACAAACCAGGCAGCTTGTCAGGGCAATTTCGTCAGGCATGTTATGTCTTTCCTTTTTAAAAAAATAGGAAGGAGGTACCGGATTTTTTTCAAATACTGCATTCAACTGGCAGGTATCAATACAAACGCCACAGGAGGAGCAGGAATAGATTTCAAACTTTGAAAAAGCATTGTCGGAACGGGTGGTTTTTATGCCATAATGACGAAGAAATATGAGGAATACTTCAGTCGGAATATGCATGTACCGGCTGTAGGGCAAGGCCAGGAAAAACACTCCCAGTGCAGTTGAATAGGCCCACCAGGCCGGATACATCAGGTCAGATACCGGCAAAAAATGGCTGAATACCAATCCGGCATTATGGGTAAAGAAATGTCCATTTTCAAATTGAGCCGAAGTTAACGATTCGGCTAAAAATCTCAGAGGAAATATGGCCCACAATGAGAAGAGTGCCGCCCTGTCAACCATTGTATGGTTTGTAGTTCGTGTCAGTGAAAAAAGTCTTGAACGGCTCCGTTTGATAAAGGCTAAAACTACTCCTGACAATACCATCAACAGGAACAAATCCATTATAAAGTTGAAGCCTGCCTGCAGTGGGAATGAATCCTTCTGATGGTGGAAAAACTTAAAGAAAATAGGATAATAGGGCAAATTGATATGCGTTCCGCTGGCTATCCGGGATTCGATATTTCCCACAACTATCAGCATGAACCATCCGAAAGCAAGACTCATGTGCATATATCCCAACAGCGGATTCTTTCTGAACATTTTCCGGTGTAACAGCGACTCCATGAAAACCTCCCGGATGGCTGACAGGGAACGGGAGGTCAAAGCATACTGACGGGCTTTACTCCGCTCATTTTCCGGTAGTGCTTTAAACCAGCGGTAATAGGTAATGCCGAGGTATACTGTCAGGTACAACAGGCACAGAGAGAAAGGTAACACAAACAGATCAAATTCCATGGGATCAGTATTCCAACTCTTTTCTGATGGTTAATATCACATTCCGGGTATTTACACCCCGCGGACAGACGAGGATACATTTACCACACAACATACAATCATCCAGATGCTTTTTTAGGTCTCTCAACTCTCCACGCGACAGTAAAACAAAAATTTTTCTGATATCCAAATCAGTGAATACGGCTGAACTGCAGGTGGCAGAGCAACTACCGCACGAAATGCACTTACCCAGTGAGGGCTCTAATCCTATAACCCTGAAGTATACCGAGCGGTCATTGGCATCAAAATCAATTTGACGGTCCTTGTTTAAACTGTATCCCCAACCTGCCATTTTCTTTATCCTTTCAGATGATTAAAATATTTTTCAACAGCCAGTACGGCTGATCTGGCATCATTAACCGTATCACCGATATTTTTGGGTGATGAACAGGCGCCTGCCAGAAACACTCCGGGAACATTTGTCACATTAGGCTGCAGGATGGCATCCGGTGGTTTGATAAAGCCAAACAAATCCAATTCAATACCCAGCCACTTTTTCAGTTCGTTGTTCACGGAGCCTTTTACCATACCCACCAGCAGTACCACCAGATCAACCGATAGTTTCAGGGGCTTTCCGGCAAGGGTGTCTTCAACTTTCAGCAGAACAGTACCATCCTGCAATTCACTGGTCTCAGACAGCCGTCCCCGGATAAACTGGATACCATATTTTTCCTGGGCTTCCTTATAAATATCTTCATAATTCAATCCGAACATCCTGAGATCCATATAAAAACAAAAAACTTCGGCCTGCGGATAAATTTCCTTCAACTCTATAGCCTGTTTTACACCTGTAATACAGCATACTTTTGAGCAATAGGGATTCCCGACTTTTTCATCTCGCGATCCCACACAGTGAATAATACCGATTCTCTGAGGTGTTTTGCCCGATTTTATCAGGTATTCCCTTTTCCGGTTGAAGAAACTTTCCAGTTCGGCGGAGGTAATCACATTGTCATAAATCCCGTAACCATACTCCTCTTTTTTATGGGCATCAAACAGATCAAAGCCGGATGCTATGACCACGGCATTGGCTGTTATCTGTTCACCATCCCTGAGTTCAATCTGAAATAATCCGTTCGTTTTATTAATGTTTGTTATATCGATACCGATTTTAATTTGCCCGCTGATTTCATGCTGATTCCAGTTTTTCAAAACCTCTGAAGCATCACGGAAATCGGGGAATACCTGATGCCATTGCTCCACATGCCCCCCGGTTATCTGTTTCTTTTCCAGTACAACAACATCAAACCCTTTTTTGCTCAATTGGGAGGCAGTTTCCAATCCAGCAATTCCACCTCCGATTATCGCGATTCGTTCTTCCATGGGTCTTAAAATATTATGCATCAGCAACATACTTTCAGAAACTCCGGAACTTTTGGTTTTCCCAGATCCTGACCATACTTTCCTTTATATTTCTGTTCCGGATCATAAGGAAACCCGATTTTTTCCAGGAAAGGTTCCACCGATACCTGGTGGAGTTGCATCCCTAATTCCCAAGGATCATATCCCAGAACGATACCCGCCATTTCTTCATAGGTTAGAACGGGTATTCCAAAGCCATTCTCTCCGTAGGTTTTACCTTCCAGTTCACTGATAGCATACTGCCAGCGGTCGAAAAAGTACGGGCAGCCCGGGCAATTGGTCAGAATGGCATCCGGGTGGTACGGTTCCATCGATTCAAATTTCTTATGCGAACACGACAAGGAATAACCGCGGTTAGCTTTCACCGCATATTGCCGGAATCCAAATCCGCAACAGTGCCTTCTTTCCGGATAATCTACTACCTCCCCTCCCCATTCTTCAATCATTCCCACAAGGACATAGGGATATTCTGCACCTCCAACCCCTTTATGCGGAAACATCTTCGAATAATGACATCCGATATGCTCTACAATTTTGAGGGGTTCACCGGTGTTATGGTTAACCAGTCTGTATTTCCCCTTCTCCCCTATTTCCTTGCGGAATTTATAAATCACATCGCTGGCATGCGCCAGATTATCAGGAATTTCAAACTCCCTTCCGGTGGCTTGTTTCAGGTATTTTCTGGTTTTTTCCAGAGTTTCCGGAAAGTGATGCCAGGTTTCAATAATTTCGCTGTACAAACCAAAAGAAGTGATACAGGATGGGACAAAATTCTGATACCCGGCTTCTGTCATGAGTGCAAACTGACGGGCAATCACGGTCATGGTGGTTTCGAGGGGTACCACATCGGCATGGTATCCTATGCCCGTACAAGAGGTATGGGCAGGGTCATCGAAAACATTTTTACCCAGTTCTTCACGCAATATCTTCAGAAAAGCAGCTTCTGAGCCCGGGAAGAAGTTCTGCCTGACGCAGCTTCTTGCATAATAATACCGGTCATCAGCTATCTCTTTCTGGTAATCTTTCCATATCCTTTTTTTTCCTTCTGCAATCATGAGTGATGATGATTTATTTGAATGGCATTGAAAACGTGCTTAAAATACTGATCTTCCCCACCCTGAAAATCCATTCCCATTTTTTCGGCAACTTTGGCCGATTCGGCTTCAATCTTTTCAAAACGGGCAGTACCGCCTGTCACATCAAAAATTGCCCTGAGTTCATCAAGTGCTTCCTGAGGTATCCGTCTTAGTGTACCGGCTCCGGGCTTGTTATAATTTCCGCCAACCTTTTCAAAAATCTCAGGAAGATGTTGAAGCTCCCATTCCCAAATCGGTCCCTGTTCCGGATGACCTTCCATATCCATTTCCGGAGGATACAGACAATATCCATATTTTAAAATCCATTCACCTATCGTTCGTTTAATGGCCAGCATCTGTCGTCCCTTTTCCGATTCGGTAAAATAACCGAGTTCCTGCGAAAGGGATCTTAGGGCAATAATGATCAAACCAGGTGCATTCCCTCTCGGGCAACGGGTTTTGCACGACATACATTCCCCGCAGTACCAAATGGTTTCACTTTTAAGAAGACCAATTAATGCTTCTTCATCCCTGGATTGCACCAAATCAACAATTTTCCTGGGCTGATAATTATAAAATTCGGCGGCAGGACAAATCGCAGTGCAGGTGCCACAATTGATGCATGAATTCATCCCTTCGGTGAACCTCACATCTTTAAGCAGCAAGTCATATACTTTTCCCATATAAGATCGGTTTAATAACTTCCAGGAATTATATTCCTGCAAAATCAGCCCACAAACTTACATAAATTTCCAAATCAGGCTGAATGTTTTTATATTTCCGGTCAGGCTGGGAATTATAATTGTTTTGTACATTTGCACTAAAATCAGCTTTATGAAAAAATTCTCATTTATTCTTCTGGCTTTGATTGGATTAACGGTATTATTAGTCAATTCATGTGATGAAGTAACAGATACGTTGCTCACTGATGACCGCGACAAATTTCTGGGTACCTGGAATGTTGAGGAATCATGTGTACGACTAACCTACCAGGTTCAGATTACCAAAGATCCGTCTGTTGAAAACAAAGTGTATGTCAGCAATTTTGCTTATCCGGGATCCGGATATGACCCCGCTTACGGATTTGTAAACGGATCGGTAATCACCCTGCCAGAGCAGGACTATGGGGAAAATTGGATCATCAGCGGATCAGGGACTTTAAACAGTGATAATATGATTCATTGGGAGTATACACTCAGAATCGCTGCGGATATGTCTAACTGTGAGGCTGATTATACAAAGTAAGATACCGGATCAAAAAAAGTATTACTTTTGCACCGTTCTTTGATTTATGGGGCTGTTTTGGCTTTGACAGCAATGAAATAGGTTTGTAAGCATGTCGGGCGTGGTGAAGCTGGCCCGTTAATCCCAGTCACACCGCCAATAACTGGCAACAATTATTCTTACGCTTTAGCAGCTTAATTCAAGGAATTAGGCTCAGGCTGCCAACCGGAAAACTTCGCCCTGCCGTGTTCCGGAGCTGGCATCGCAAATGCAGGGATCGTAAAGGCAATTTCCCGTTGCCGTTACTAAAAAACAGGGAATAAGGAATTGATAGGTTTGCTTTTTGCCGGTCAGTTCCCGACAACCAACTAAAAGATAAACATGTAGAAAGCAAATTGATTTCTTGTTTGGACCAGGGTTCGAACCCCTGCAGCTCCACTATTATTATCCTGTCAGGGACGACATCTCAAAGATACATTCTTGAGACGTCGTCCCTGAAAGTTTAAAAGGGACGACATCTCAAAACTTAACCAGGATGTTATGGATAAGGTCATCAAACGATCAAAGATTAAATAGTTTAGCACATGAGGAATTTTGTTGTTTGTTTTATCACCTGCTTGATGGTTTATTCCATAAAAGCGCAACCCTGGTCAATTCAAGCGTCGGGTACTACTGCTACATTACTATCTGTTTTTGCCCCAACCAATTACATTTGTTATACAGTTGGTACAGAAGGTACAATACTAAAAACTGATAATGGGGGTGGCACCTGGGTCGCTCAATCAAGTGGAACGACCATGCAACTGAATTCCGTATTTTTTACAGATATAAATAATGGACATGCTGCCGGAGAATCCGGCACCATATTAAAAACCATCAATGGAGGTGCAACCTGGGTACCCGTGCCTAGTGGATTACCAGGACGTTGGTTAGAATCCATATTTTTTATCAATGCCAATATAGGATTTGTGGCTGGTCGTTATAACTGGTCTGAAGCGGGATACATATTAAAGACAATCGATGGAGGAATCAACTGGACAACGATTTACAGCACTTCAGGTTTTGGTCTGCTGTCCATTTATTTTCCGGTTGCAGATACCGGCTATGCCACAGGAACAGATGGTGCTGTTATTAAGTCTGTCGATGGAGGGGTAACATGGAATGAATTATCAAGCGGATTGAATTGGCAGGATTTACCATCAGCCTTTTTCTCTGACGGAAATACCGGATATATGGTTGGTGATGCAGGCACTGTATTGAAAACCACAGGTGGAGGCAACTCATTTCTGCCATTATCAAGCGGGACAACTAAGGCACTGCTTTCTGTATATTTTTTTGGGTCTGATACTGGTTATATTGTAGGTCAGGATGGCATCATTTTAAAAACGATAAATGGCGGAACATCATGGGGCGAAATTCCTTCAGGTACTCAAAATCATTTGTATTCTGTCTTTTTTACGGATGATAGCACTGGTTATGCAGTTGGCGCACAAGGTACAATTTTAAAAACAACCCATGGCGGTACCGTTTTTATTGACGAACTCAAAGATCAGTATGTATCAACTACAATTTACCCAAATCCTGCTGCTACTGCAATTACAATTTCAACCGGGTATAGTATACAAGGTGAAACATCTGTCTCAATTTTCAATATAAGAGGTCAGCAATTAATACATCACAAGTATTACAACCTTTATGCAGTTAAATTTGACGTTAGTACACTTTCTCCAGGCATTTACAACGTGAAAATTCAAACAAAGAATGGAACTGAGAATAAAAAACTAGTTATTCGTTAAATTAATTCAGAAAGAAAACGAATAACCCTACCCATAATACAGGCTACACGCTACCAGGCTTTTAGCTTGTGCTCCAAAGAAAAATATAAATAAATTTGTGTTCTGTGCTTCTTAGGATGCTGAGTGATTAAAAAGCCTGGAAACGCGTAGCCCTGGAACGATAAATATCACTACAACATTTTGAGATATCGTCCCTAAAATCGCCATCTCAATTTCAAAAAGATATCCCCGCCTACAATTTCATAGTTACCAGAAACTGTACGGCTGTCAGAACTGGCAACTTTGATTTTTTAAAGTCAGAAATATTTCTCGTAATAATCTGTTCCTGAGAGTTTTCCAAAGCACAATAGTATTGAATTGCATCTCCAAAGTCCGAGAAATATACATCATTCAGCGCTAATTCAACAATCTTGCTATTTACAGGCAATATTTCTACTATCAACCCAAGTTTTCTCAGAACTGCTTTTGCCATTGATGAGTTCATTTGCCTTGACAGGATATAATGTGTGTTGGCAATAGTCAGCGACGACACTGATAACCTGACCCTTTTCAGGTCAGCCAGAGAAAACAGGACTGCCGCCTCTTTATAAAAAGGTTCTCTTTGCGAGAGCAAATCAATCAAAATATTTGTGTCAACAAACAACTGTTTCATTGATATTTTTCTTCAATGAATAAATGATAATCCTTTTTTTCATCATAATCAGGCGGTAGATTAATCACACCGCTTATGCTTTCAACAAGAGGGGTAATAGTGGTATCTTTGTCAGTTTCACCTTGTTGGGTAATGGTATCGAGGTATGATTCAATTATTTTGGAAAGGCTGATCCTGTGCAAACTGGCATAAATTTTTGCCCGTTCAATTATCTTCCCGTTTAATCGCAATGTTAATTTTGTATCCATGATCCGATTAACTGGTTACGTGCAAAATTACTAAATAAATACGTATAAATATAAAAATGATTATTTGAGACGTCGTCCCTGAGATGTCATTCCGGTCTATTTTATGAAAACAGGCAAAACAATGAAAATATTGACCGAAGGCAGATAACCATAACTCATGTAACATTCATCTAACTCATTGTCAATTAAATCACTCAAACGAACCAAAGCAGGGGAGTCGGATAAAATTTTACTTTTAGAGTATATAGTTTTTGAGCATGACAACTCTATCGCCAGTTTTACATTCGTATTCCTGAAATTGAACCTGCGTCCAAAATTCACTCCGACATTCGACAGGTTTGACCGGATTTGCAATGGCGTTGACAAAACAAACGGGGGGAGCGCTATTCCGTAGTAGTTTTCAATGGCATCTTTGGGCGTTTCCTTAGCGGTAAGCCGGTAGTATGAACCGGTAATTCCGACAAACCAGGCATTGTTCAAATAATATTTAATGGTTGGCTGTACAATGAACCCAATATTAAATGCTTCACCAATGGTATTGACCAGGGCTTCGTCGCTGCCAAACAGGGTTAAGATACTTAATATCGCCTTATCATAGGGTTTGGTCAATAATCCGGCCTGTGCATTTATGGCGAAGTTTCCTTTTGAATGATACTCGTACCCGATTGAATACATAAGGGGTATTTGAGTCCCTGCCTGAAAAGCGGAAGATTGAGAAAAGGCTGTACCCATGAGAATAACCACCGGTAAAAGTACCAAACAGATTTTGTTTTTCATTTTATTGATAAGTAAAGATTATATCTGAGTCGACATTTATTAAGTATGATCTCCCTGGGACAAGCGAAGTAAGTGTATATACCTGCATTTGAGGCCAGTAAACTTCCGGCCCGGCTATTTCCGTAATAATTAGCAGATGACCATTTAGTTTCATATCCAATTCACTGGTTAAAACCGGATGATTCACTTTTACCGGTATAAGGTTCCATCCCTGTAACAGATGAACTGACAAATCGGAAAGCGGAGAACCATGCAGGGTCAGCCTTCTGCTTTCATTCATTTTAATCATATACCCGTTCTCATGATTCCAATGTTGGAGCGTTTGTACATTATTTTCAGGATAATAAGCCCCACTCAGGTTTTGCAGAATTACGAAATCCTCCACGACTGGATTCAACAATACCGGAAGCGCTGAATCAGCAGGATATAGGTACCCGGATACACCACTCCAGCCTGCGGGTATCAATATATCCTGACATAATGTACATCCCGGATAGAGGTTTTCAGCCATGGCTTTATATTTGGGAGCCGGAATTTCAGAAGTATCCTGATCCATGGTTTCCAGAATTCCCCAGCTTCCATAGCGCGCACTCCTTGAGCCGATAAAGGAAAAGTTCATACATTGCAGAGGGCGGCTCCCCGTTTGCAAACTCCTCAAAAAAATGAACCATTCCCGGTACAGATTGTACATGGCCGTATCACGCTGAATATCGAGCAGCGCCTGTGCGTATGAAGGTTCCGCACCAAATGGATTTGGGGTAATATGTTGTCCGCCCTCATAAAAAGCGATCGGAAGATTCAGCGGATCGGCCAGTTGATTTTTTATCGCACTCATCCAGATTTTCTCATTTTCATCCCGACTTTGCCGGACCCTTACAGCCACATCGGATACCGTTGCATTGCTGCCCAGGGCATCGAGTTCGGCCTCAAGGATTTCAGAACTTAAACCGAAATAATACGCAGGTGAAACAGCGTCAAAACTCCCCGGCCGCATATTAAAGGCAATGCGTTGGCTGACATCCAGCCAGGCAGTCTGACAACCAACGGCTCTTATCAGCCGAACCGAATCAGATCCATAAACCGAAGTCCAGATATCCATACAATTCTGGATATAGGGAACAATCCCTTCAGGCCAGATCTGCCCCTGTTGAACACACCCTAACTGATACAACCAGTGGGTTTGTCCAAACATCCAGTTCCAGATTTCATTACTGTATTCAACAGTTAATTTACGATTGGGGTCAAGCTGATCATGAAACAAATGCGCCATTTGCATAATATAATCATTATCTGCAGTATGGGGTACACATACCCATCCGTCCAGATGATAATCATTCATCAGCCTGATCATCATTTCATAGGGAATACCTTTATTATTTGCCCAGGTATAGGAGTCCATGCGGGCTCTTTCACTCCATGAGGCAAGTTCAGGGTTATCCCAGGTCCAACCGTCAGGTTGCCCCCAGTTGTTGGTAGCGCCCCAGTCCATAAAACGTATTGATTTAAACATCAACAACTTACTTAACCATACCGGATTAAATGGCTCGGTTTGATAATTGGATTCATATTCACTGTTTATTACCCGGATGTTTCGTACTGGATTATCTATGGACGATTCCATAATTGTCAGCTGGAGTATGTTTTCTTCAGGATAAAAAAAGTCAAAGGTATAACGATTTGAAGAAGTTTGAACAAGGTTTTCAAGCCCTCCCCAGAATTCAAGACTTCCTTCTCCATCAAATAAAACAACATACTGCCCGGCTTCCCAACCTGAGGTGAATGCCCATACGGTAGCCACCCGTTGAGGGTAACTCCCCCCCGGAATATTTTGCGGAATATGAGTTGGATATCCATCAGGTCTGTAGGATAAGCTGTCGGCCATGCCGGTATCCCAGGGATTTTCAGGGTTTCCTGCATCTTTGGTGTACCATTCACGACAGTTTCGCATCCTGTCCTTAAAAGGCAATTCAGTACCCCAGTCGGCCAGACCGCCAAGGTTGGTACCGAAGCTCAGTTTGCAACTATCGGGTAATTGAGAAAAAACTGAAGTGCAGCACAAGTGCAGGATCATTAATACCATGGAAGTATTTCTTGCTATCATTTTTGAAATATATTGTATATGCAAATCTAACACACTACTGACTTGTTTGAATGGCATTAGTCTGAAAAGGCTGTAATTCTGCACAAATATTCAGATGTCGTCCTTAAGCCAAAATGTACGCCAACCAAAAAGTGACGACTCCCAGATCTAACACCTGGCAAAAAGCTTCTCCGGCAATGTAAGGATTTCATTCCTATGTTTATATTTTTTCAATCTCTGTTCACTGAAAAATATGCGGTGTTTTTGTTCGTTTTATATTATCAAATCAACAGCATATCCGGAAAGCACTACCCTCATCCTTCCTTAATTCCAAAATTATGAAAATGAAATCATTTTTTCTGTTGTGCTTTGTTCTGTGCGGCACTGTATCATGGGCTGCAAAAATCTCACTTCCCGAGGCTATCCATAATAAACTGGTTCAAGCTGAATTCTCAGGCTATCATGATACCAGCCGGTCAATAATTTCCCTGAATTATGGGAAAAGCATGTTGCTGAAACTGCAAAACCTCAGTCAGGAAAATCTGGAACTGGATATGGAATCAGGTTACCACTTGGTGCCCGCAGAAGATCAGCATTACCAGACCATGGTGGTAACCAAATCGGAATTAATCAAACTCAAACCCCGGCAACAAGTGGAACAACCGCTATTGGCCATGTGCTGCGAAGCTGATGATGCATCACCGGGAAGTTCTGTCAGTTATTCTCTTGGCAGCCTGGCGGAGTCAAACCTGCTCGGCTTGGTAAAATTACTAGAGAAAAATAACATACAGGATTACTCGGGTCAACAGGCAGTATGGGTCATAACCAATAACCGCAATATCCTCGATGTTTATTCCACCAACCTTGAAAAAAACAAAATCCTTCGTAAATATCTTTGCGATGTAAAAGGCCTGGATTACAGCCTTTACGATCCTGAGAAAGTACTATTTGAGGAGGATCAGGAAACAAGATTCACAGTAACAGCAGCCGAAATTCATGAATTTTTTTGCCGGATCGAATACGAAGTAGAACAACAGACCCATGCTTCATTAATCGTAATCGATGAATCAGACAAAGTGACTGAAACACTTTTTGAAAACAGGCCATTACGCCCGGGCAGGTACCAATTTACTGTAGAAATGAAACGTTCAAATTATTATCCCGGCCAGCTCTTCTATGTGAGATTATTGACCGGTAACCGGATAGCCGTCGAGAAAGTATTCCTGGTTCAGAATGAATGAGTCTTAGATACTACATTAAACTATGAATTATTTAATCCTTGAATTTTTGGATCCTTGAATCCTGTAAAAATGACAGGCTGATCTGAAGTTACTCATAAATGGCCGGGGAACTGCATTCTTCGGCCATTTTTTTAAACCGCCGGCCCCTTTCCTCAAAATTGACAAACATATCATAACTGGATGCAGCCGGGGATAATAAACAGACAGTACCAGGCCTTGTAAACCGGCAAATCAGTGGTTTTAACTCATCAAAAGAATTAACATGCATGATGTTTTTCCCATAACTATGATATTTCAGAAGAACTTCCATCCTCTTACCTGCCTCTCCTAAGAGCAATATATTCTCAATAGCAGTCCCGGCAAGAAACTCAGCCAGATGTCCGTAATCTATTCCTCGATCGTACCCGCCAAGAATAAGGGTGTTTATATGCTCTATCGATTTAATGGCTTCAATGGTCGATTCGGGAATGGTTGAAATACTGTCGTTGTAAAAGTCGATGCCCCCAAAGCGTCCCACATACTCCAGCCGGTGCTCCAAAGGTTTAAATTTTGAGATTTCAGCGACAACATGCTCAGTCGGAATCTTTAGAATCCGGCATACTGCCAGTACCGCCATAATATTGTACAGATTATGCCTGCCCGGGAGCAAACGCGGTATATCTGTATCCATCAGATCTTCCGCAGAATCTGAAGACTGAAAAACAATGTGATTCATTGCAATATAAACCCCTGAAGAACCCGGGCCATACATTGACATGGTAACGGGTAAACCAGGGAAGGTATATTGCCCTAATCCGGACATTATTGTCTCATTATCAGTATTATATATAAAATAATCCTGAATATCCTGGAATCTGGCTATGTTAAATTTGGCCTGCTGATAATCCACAAAAGAATGATAGTGATCCAGATGCTCCTGGAAAATGTTCAGCAATATGGCGACATGAGGCGATTTCCGGATGATCTCAAGCTGGTGTGAGGAGAACTCGCATATTATCCGGGTTTCATCATTAATATGATTAACCATATCAAATGGCGGTACCCCGATATTACCCACAAAAATGGTATTTTCATCCCATGATTTCAACACCTGAAAAAGCAGGCTTGATGTAGTGCTTTTTCCTTTAGTGCCGGTAATCCCGATAATTTGAGCCGCATATGCCTGAAGGAAGAGGTCGGTTTGGGAAGAAATTTTAACGGCATCACCAAGAAATTCCAGGCTTTTCATGGGAATACCCGGACTCTTGATCAGGATACCTGTTTCAGGCAATTTTTCAAGATAGTCATCCCCCGAGATAAGTTCCACACCCGGATCGGTTTCCAATGATCTCAATGATTCAGGGTTCCTGTCGGCAACTACAAGTTTCAAAGCGGGAAAAAGATTCCTGAAAAGGGAAAATGTCGATTTTCCTTCCCGTCCAAATCCGAGTATGGCTACTTTTTTTTCACTGAGTTCCTTACGGAGGATTTCATAAATTAATGACATTTTGCATCAGTTCTTTAAAAGGTTTTTCAAGGAAGTTATCATCAGAAAAGGCATTCAACAGACCGCTGATCATTTCCGGATCAGGGAATTCATTATCCGGTAAAGTATTATGATAACAGGTTAATAATGCCGGCTTCTGTTTTCCCTGATACTGCCTGTTTGTCAGCATCAACGCAGCGGTTACATCCAGTACGGTTCCCACACATTCAAACGGTTTAACAGGTTTAATCCCTGAAAGCTGATCCAGCAATGGCATTAATTCCTTATCATCCAGAAGATTACGTCCGAAGATTTCTATTAGTTCTGATTGTTTGATAAAAGGTGACAATATAATGTAGGTAAACAGGCATTTGGAACATTTGCAGCACCATAGATCGTCCTTACTCCCGGCGTTACAACTTTTAAAAACCGGGAAATACTTGGGCATTCTGGAAAAAAGGGCAGCAATCTGAAGTTCATTCAAAGGACGGAGGAAGCTGAAATACTGAATTTCGGGGTGTATATAACTTTTCACATATTCTCTGAAATCCGATTCAAATTCATAGGATTTCGAATACTGATGGTTTACCTCTGATCCCGGAACGGTCGGCTCATTGGCGCTTGATTCATTGGAAAGCGCAATATAGCGGTATCCGTTAATGGCTGCTGTGGCCAGGCTGACAAAGGCCAGTAACGCCGAAAAAGGTGTATGACCATTCAAAAATCCCTCATTATTGAGCTGAAGCAAGAGCGGGTCAAGGTTTCGTTTTACTGTTAGAATTTCATTTCCCGTAAAACCGGCCACCTGACAGGTTTTAAGGGTAGCTTGCCGGGGATTGATAATGAAGGGAGTGACACGGTATGTTGAATTCCTGATCAATTCAAGAGTAACCGCAGAGTCCTTACCCCCTCCTACAGGAACCAGGACATTAGGATGTATATGTGCATTGCAGACTGGCAACTTCCCGGAACCAGAAATAATCTGCATAAAATCTCCGACAGTGGTTTGAATCCCATTCAGGTAAAAGAATTCACCCAATCCGTTAAAGTACAGTTTTTTCCACCAAAGCACCTGCTCCGGAGTCAAACCGAAAGGTTCAACAATAACCTTTTCAGGACAAGCCGTCTTCCAGTAGCTGATCAATTCAATCATGCCAATATGAAATACCAGCGAAGCCAATCCCTGAAATTCCGGCAGTCTGTCTTTCAAATGATTTTCAAGAGGAATTTCAAGGGTTGGATGAAAAAAATAGCGGTCTGATAAATTGAATCGAAATTCTAGTTTAAGCGTTTGATTTGTAAAACTATAATGATAAGACTCGTATTTAAACCAGGGATAAGATTTCCTCAGACTGAAAAATTTAGCTCCATGATCCTTGACTGCCATCTGTTTGTGGAATTATTTTTGTAATTTTATGACCGTATTTTGGTGACAAAATTATTAAAATACTCTACAAGTAAAACACATTGAATATGAGCGATTTAGATAATCTGATTACCATCCGTAGCAATGATGTGGCGCCAAGAGGGGGCAGAATTTTAATTTCGGAACCGTTTATGTATGACTTTTATTTTGGCAGATCAGTGGTATTATTGGCACAGCATGGAGAGGAAGGCTCATTTGGGATCATTGTCAATAAACCTTTAAAACTCAGGTTCAACGATGTAGTGAAAGATTTCCCCGATTATGAGGGTCAGATTTACCTTGGAGGGCCTGTGAAAAGCGACAGTTTATTTTTTATTCATACTTTAGGCGAGGAGATTGACGACAGCCTCGAAATTCTGAAAGGATTGTACTGGGGTGGAGATCTGGAAAACGTTAAGGAATTGCTGAGCATGAAACGCCTTACTGATCAGAATATCCGGTTTTTTCTCGGGTACTCAGGATGGTCACCCAGACAACTGGAAGCGGAGCTAAAACGTAATTCATGGGCAGTTTCCTCTACCAATGCCCACCTTATTATGAATACGGTTCCGGAAAAATTGTGGAAAATGTCTTTGTTTCAGTTAGGAAAAGAGTATTCCCGTTGGGCTACTTACCCGTCAGATCCGGGTCTGAACTGATAATTTACCTCATCATATTAAATAATCCTGAAATTAACTCAGGTTTAAAGGCCACAGTGAAAACGGCCCCATAAACCGAGCCCCAGAAATGGGCTGAATGACCAATATTATCAACATTTCTACGGCTCATGTAAGCTGAGTAAACCAGGTAGAGAATTCCAAAAACAATGGCGGGTACTCTGAAAGGAAGGAGAATAATCCCTATTTTTCCCATTGGATAAATTACAATAGCAGCAAAAACCACGGCTGCTACTGCCCCTGAAGCTCCAACTGCATTATATCCGAAATTATCCTTATGTTTTCTGAAATCGGGAAGCACCGAGAAGGCCAGGGCACCAATGTATAAAAGTACAAAATAAAAATAGCCTTTCAGACCAAAATACAAAACATAGGAATCCATGGTAAGGCTTCCAAATGAATACAGCACATACATGTTGATGCCCAGGTGGAGCCAGTCGGCATGAATCAGCCCATAGGAGATGGTACGGTACCACTGACCCGAGTGTTTTACCTGGTATGGGTTGAATTGCAGCCCGGCCATCAGGTTATGATTACCAAATGCAGCCACAGAAACAGCTGCTGTGATTAAAATCAACAGGATGAGCATCAGGAAATAAAATGTCAGTTTCCGGCTTGTGTATGATCTATTTCAGAACCCATTACACTATGGGGGATCAGATAAACGGCAATAATGATGACAAATGCCAGGAATACCCACCATTTTTCATTGGGATGTTTCCTGAGTCTGAAAAAGGCCACAATCCACGCAATGAAAGCCAGCAGGGTTTTATTATCCGTCATATCCCCAAAGTTGAAGATGCCTTTCATGGGCCAGCCGGTCCAAAAAGCATCAAACGCAAATTTCTGAACGACCGGACCTAATATCATGCCTCCGAAAAGTAGAAATATCAAGGTATATTTCGTGTAAAACAACAAGTTTTTACCAGATATTATGAATTCAAAAAATGCTCTTGCAGAAAAAAACATTGCCAACACCAACAGTAAAATATGTGGAATCAGCACCCATGACGGAACCATTCCTTTATAGCGTATGATGACCGGTTCCGGGGTAAGTGTGAAATCTTTGCTGTTATGATGAAGTACAATTTTATACATTACTTTGCCTGCGGGTGGCTGGTGAGGTATGTGGCCGGCAAGGCTCTTTCCGATACGGTGCATGGGAATCTCGGACCATTCATCATGACTTTTATATCGCTTATAGATAAATGTTCCCGATATTGTGGTATCCGGTATTTCCAGCATAACTACTTCATCACCTGTTTCTTCGGTAGATCGGGGAAGTTTGAACTTATATTCTGTATTATTAATCTCTGTTTTGACCTTTTTGGGATAAGTCGGGCCTGTTAATCTCTGGTAAATAAATACAGATGTCATGAGTATTAAGGAGATAGCCCATAGAAGAATAGATTTTACCTGGTAAGTCATATTTAAAATATTTTAAAAAAAACATATAATTTAATACCGGACTTGTTAAGCTAAATACCGGGTTTTAACAATCCTTATTAGGATATGTTCATACCCTGTTCTTCATCCGGTTTCATGTTTGAAAGCAGCAAAGATAAAAATTACCTGGTTAAATTGATCACCCTATAGCCTTCCTCATGAAGTTTCGTCCGGATATTCATGGTATTGATTTTAGGGTTATCGGCATCCGGATAAACCCTGTTTGAAAGAAAAACAAACAGTAACCCGTTTTGGGGATCGGCCCAGGTAAACGTACCCGTGAAGCCGGAATGGCCGTAACTATCCGTTGAGGCGGTTTTGCATACCGGCCCGTCGCCTTTGTTTTCACAGGGTGGTTTATCAAAACCCAAACCCCGGCGGTTATCGGCAAACTGATAACGGCAATATTGTTGAACATTAGCTTCAGAGATATATTGTTTACCCCCATAGTACCCGTTTTGCAGAAACATCTGCATCATCACGGCAACCCCCAGTGAATTGGAAAAAACACCGGCATGGCCGGCAACACCCCCCAACATGGCACAGGCCTGATCATGCACAAAGCCTTTCACTTGCCTGAACCGGAAGGTACAGTCGTTTTCAGTGGGCATTATTTTTTCGGGAGGATACCAGTTAATTGGCAGGTAACCGGTACGGTACAATCCCAGGGGCTTGTAAAATTCATTCATAACATACTTGTCCAACGCAGATCGGGTGATTATACCAATATAATTATCGAAATAAAAATAACCCAGGTCGCTGTATTTATATTTCTTTTCTGGCAGAAGCTCAGAATTGTCAATCATTTGATAGATGGTATCTCTCCATGATTCACTTATGAACAGATCCGTGGCTACCTGAATTGAAAAAGCATGGGTTGGTTTCTCAGAAATAAATAGCGGATTAAGTTTTTTATCCATCAGCAGTTTCTCATAAAACCGGATCCAGGGTTGCAGTCCGGCCTGATGGGTTAATATTTCCCTGGCAGTCAGATTCGCTTTGTTGGTGGTATCCAGTCCTGGAAACATTTCAACAAGTTTCATTTCAGGACTGAACAGGCCTTCATCGTTCAGTTTCATCAAGGCAGGTACTGTTGAAATAATCTTGGTCAGCGAGGCTATATCATAAATGTCATCTTCATTTACCGGCCGGCTGTTTTTTTCATAATCTGCCGAGCCGAATGATTTCCGGTAAAACACGGCTCCATCTTTGGCAAACATCACCTGGCAGCCAGGGTAAGCCTTTTCTGAGATGCCTGATATCGCAATAGAATCCAGCCGGTTAAGGTTTTCACTGTTGATCCCGATCTCTTCGGGTATCACAAATCGAAGTGAGCCATTGGCTTTAGTATCCAAACCTGAATTTACCGGGTATTTCTCAGTTACCGAAACCGGAAGTCTGCCAGTGGCTGGAAGAGCGCCAAAAATTGCCTGAGCTGAAATATCCTGACTATCTGAATTTTTATCATACGACATAACAATCCCCTCGATATTAGGATGATCTTCAATAAAAGCCAGCGCATACGGATTTCCAAAAATATCAATCACCGTTTTTTTCAGGTCTGAAATATTTTTTATTAAGCTCCGGATTTCAGGGGTTATTCCATAATTTTTAGCGGGATTATGAGATACTGAATTCAATGACAGGATAATCAGATTAAACTTTCCAAGGTCTTGTATCAGGCTGGCACGAATTTCCGGAGAGGCGGCAGGATCCAATGAAAAAGAGACTGCTTTTGTATAATCCTGAATCCTGGCCGCAAATCCCTGATCATTGCCACCGATATTTACCACAGCAATAGTCAGGGTATCCAGGCCCTGAAGGGGAATCCTGTTGTTGGTATTTTTAACGATTGTGACCGATTCCCGAAAAATCTTCCGGGCCAGAAGCCTGTTGGTGACCGTGTTAACCTCTTTATACAAATTACTGGTATCTACCGGGTTATAATGATTAAGGCCGGCTTTATATTTATAGGTAAGTACTTTTCTGCAACGGGTCTCAATCTCGGCTGCTTTGATTTTGCCGGTCTTAACGGCATTTTCCAGGGCTAATACTGCTTTTTCAACATCCTGCGGTAACAAAAGAATATCATTCCCTGCCTGGAAGGCCTTAACCTCGATATCTCCGGGTGCAAAATGTTGGGTAACTCCTTTCATATCAAGGGCATCAGTTATGATCAAGCCGTTGAAATCCAAATCTTTGATCAGTACATCGGTGACTACTTTATGAGACAGTGTTGAAGCTGTATTTTTCGATTTATCCAGTGCCGGAATAAAAAGATGTGCAATCATAACTGCATCCAACCCGGCATCCATAGCAGCTTTGAAAGGAAAAAGATCGGTTTCATAAATCTCATGCCGGGAATGATTGATCAATGGAAGGGTGTAATGCGAGTCGGAATCGGTATCTCCATGACCGGGAAAGTGTTTTCCCGTTGCCAGCACACCTGCTTCATGGGTACCCTGAACGAAGGCAATCCCCTTTTCAGCTACATTATGTTGGTCTTCCCCAAAAGATCGATAATTGATCACCGGATTTTTCGGGTTGGAATTTATATCGATTACAGGTGCGAAATTGATATGCACACCCAGGCGGTTAAGTTGCCGGCCAATCTCTCTACCCGCTTCCTTTACCGTTTCATGGTTCTGCATAGCGCCCATCGTCATCTGGTAGGGATAGGAAAAACAACTGTCCAGGCGCATCCCAAGCCCCCATTCAGCATCGAGAGCCACCAACATGGGCAGTTTACTGAGATTTTGCCAACGGTTGGTAAGAGTTGCCTGCCTGACAGGCCCTCCCTGGAAAAAGCAGACTCCGCCAACCTGCCATTTTTTCACAATTTCATCCAACTGCCTGGCATAGACTTCATCCTTGTTAGAATAAACCCTGATCATTAATAACTGGGCAATTTGTTCCTTCAGGGTGAGTGAAGATATTTTTTCATTTACCCATAGCTGGTTTTCCCAATCTTCAGCTGCATTGGAATTATTCTGAGCCTGAATAATACTATTGTGACTTGGCCATCCGGTGAAAACCAGAAGAATTAAAAATAAAAACTGTTTTCTCATTAGATTATATAGAAGCCATTCCGGAAATTTCGGAACAGTAAATCCCTGAGAATAGCAAGGTTACTGTTCAGGGAAGGGTAATAAAAAAAATTACTGGTTTACTTTATAATGGCTGCGGTTTCATGCGCCACGCGCTGATTATACTCAAAAGCCAGGGTTTGATAATTGATCAGATCGACAATGGTTCCGATAAAACAAAGCCCTGCAGTAAAAAAATACAGTATTCCCATGCCGATCTGGTTTACCAGAAAACGGTGGATGCCGGCAAATCCAAGAAGGCCGATAAGAGCGGTAATCAGTATGAGATTCGGATCTCGCCTTCGCGAACGGTAAAGAATGGCAAAATCACGTACTTTTTCTTCATCATAGGACTTGGTCAATTCCTGAACCATAAACATTTCCTGTCCTTGCAGATCTGGCAAATACTTAAATATCAGATTCATAATTTCAAATTTTAGATTTTTATATCACAATTTCAAGTTTCAAATATCAGGATTTTCTAAAGATTAGACGGACATATTTTGCATTACATAAGACTTACGATCCACTAAAAAACGATTCCGTAAAAGCTGTATAATTCTGAAAACAATGACAGGAATTGAAAAGATTCCCATTGGGTGCATGTAAAAAGAATCCTCAAATTGTCCATTCAGTAATAAGGCACAGGATCTGCCAAGGCCACAACCCGGGCAAAAGTCGAATCCCAGCAATTGTAAAGGACAGAGAGTGAAATGACTTCCTTCGGGGTTCATAAAAAACAACATTATCAGTGAAGTGATCCAGAAAGAAATTTCAAAATACTGATACCAGTATTTCCAGAAAAATGGACGTAATTGTTGGATATGAATTTTTTTCAAAAAGTAATCCGGCTTTAAATTAAACGATCAAAGATAGTATTATTATTTTAATTACAATTAATGTGAGTTATCGGTCAGTGACTTTCTGTTTCGGGTCACTGAATAGCTTCAGGATTTCCATATTTTTCGGTAGTAGTCAGGATACGTTGTTTCAAGTCGAGTATGGTTTCCTTTATCTTTCCGATTTTCTCAGTTTTATCTTCAATCCATCCCTTAACTTTCATGGCAAAATCATACGAAGTGGCATCCTGAAGCATAACCTGGCATTCTTCAATCTGGTTTTCCAGCTGACTGATAATCAATTCGTTGTTTATGATTAATTGTTCCCAACGATCTACATTTTCAAGGGCACGGCGGGTTGTTTCTTTTTTCAACACCTGGATTCTGTCAGAGGATAGCGTCCAGGCTTCATCCAGAACAGCACGGATCTCCCGGAACTGTTCTGATTCCATGATAGAATTCTTAAGCTCAGTCTGAAATTGTCTGATCTGTTCTTTGATAATATAGGGATCAGCATCTGAAGCTGCTGTCTTTATCTGGTCGGCCCTTTCTTTAAATGAGATATAAAACCGTACCATCAGTTCAGTTTTATGCTCCCGAAGCAGATCATTGGCACTTTTCCAGGCTGTCCAGCATTCATTCTGATCATCATGCGTCAGTTTAACCGGACTGAACTGAGCACTTTCCTGCAGATCATCATTTTTCTCATTTTTCATTAAAAGAAGAAGCTGGTTTATCCGGTGTTGAATTTCGGAGATTGCAGACATATTTAACGAACCGGGGATTCTGAGGATCAGTTTAGAAAGACCGGACAGGATATATTCCTTTTTCTTCGCTGAATTCTTTGATTGCTCTTCTTTCTGTTCCCGCTGAATATCTTTCACCTCTTCGCAGATCCCGTTAAAACGGCTCCACAGCGCTTCTCTGACCTCATAGCTGAGAGGTTTTAATGTTTTAAACAGATCACTGATCTCACGGCTCTGGTTCCAGAATTTCTGGTAATCAATGTGAAGATGATCCTGATAGCTGTTTTCCAGTTTATTAAGTTCATGGGAGATTATCTGAGCATTTTTTTCAGAGGCAATTTCCCGGACTTCCCTGTCAGTATTCATGCCGTTTAAGGTTTCGTAGTTCTGATAATGAAATCTGTAATTAATTGTAAAACTGCCGGGTCGAAGGTGGTTTCAATCTGTCCGTATTCGCCCGGCAAACCGGTTCGGGCAGGTTGAAACAGATGATTTAAACCGGCCGGTTCGATTACGGTTACGGCAGGATTGCCTGCCAGTATCAGGGTTTGTTCAATCACAGAAAGGTTTTCATCGGGTAGTACCTGTAAGTCCAGACTGCCATTCAATGCCAGTACCGGACAAGTAATTTCCTTCAGGTAGTTAACCGGGTCAATTTTCAGAAACGTCCGGAACCAGTTGCTGTTTACCTGATTAACCATCTGCCGGATGTATTCTTCGGAAAGTCCGGCTGCCTGCTTCTCCTCCTGAGATAATTTTTTCACATGACGCTGGAGTATTTTTTTAATTTTATCTGCTGCAACCTCTTGATTACTTTCCTTCATCAGCACAGCATAGATTTTCTTATTTGTTTTCTGTGAACGGCTGATGTCTTTTTCTGACATTCCTGAAGCACGGCTGATTTCTTCCGCCTGAAGCAGCAGGGTTTCATCGCCGCGGATACCAGGTGCGGCGAGGAGAACAAGAAAATCAATATCTTTCATGCCGGCACCGAGAATCTGGGCTATCAATCCGCCTTCGCTATGACCTGCCAACCCTGTTTTTGCAGAATCAACAAATGACTGGTTTTTCAAAAAACTGAAGGCAGCCCTGGCATCTGAGGCAAAATCCAGGGTGTTGGCTTCACCAAATAAACCTTCGGATTTTCCGAAACCACGGTCATCATATCTCAATACCGCTATACCATGGCGGGTGAGATGATCGGCAATAACCCAGAAAGGCTTGTGTCCCAGAAGTTCTTCATCCCGGTTTTGCGGCCCTGACCCGGAAATAAGAACTACTCCAGGAAATTTACCGCCACCTTTAGGATAAGTAACAGTTCCTGAAAGAGTTAACTGATTTTCGAGGTTAACGAATTCTACTTCCCTGATTTCGTAATCGAAGGGTGGTTTGGGATTCTGAGGACGTTCCAAAACAAATGCCTTCCTCTGATGTGTAAGCGTTAATGGCAATTTCATACCGGCCTGATTAAAATCGCCCGAAAGTAAAGTATCACCGGTTAACAGGGCTTCATAATGTGCCATGATTGACTTTATATCAATCCTTACCGAATCTCCTGACACTTTGGTCAATAAAGCCGGAATATCTTTGGCTCCCTGGTCGGGACTGTCAAGGAAAACCTTCAGGGCACCCGTACTGTCTTCTGTAAATCTGAACACAATACGCAATTCAAAAGCCTGGACAGTAAGCTTCCCGAGCCACTCTCCCTTCAGGTTCTCAAGGGTTTTATTTTTCTGACAAAAAGCAGAACCCTGAATAATCAAAAGGACTAAAACAAGTGCGTACCATTTTTTCATCATCCGGTTTTTAATGGATTATCATCAGTAATAATTTTCCAAAAATAAATAATGTTGATCAGGGAACAATAATTTTCGCATAGGCATTTGAATAGGCCGTGAAAAAACCGACAGCGCCGTTGCTGATATTACCTGCGGCATTGGCCGGAGGACCGCTGAACAAGGGTACTTTGGGTGACGTTTCGGTTTGAACCGCAATAAGGAACTGGTAATAACTCCGGGTGATGGAGGAAGTGACCAGAGTAACCGTATCACCGGAATGGAATGTTTCATCGGGATTTGACTGATCGAAAAACTGAACCCCTATGCCATTGGTGTAATTACCGTTATACAGGCGGTCGTCGGTAATGAAGAGCTCTGTTATGGTATCTGTCAGTAATCTTGAATTGAGAATGGTTCTGAAACTGTAGAAATTCGTTTCCGGAGGATCAAGAACATAGATCTTCACCTCATAAAATCCGTTGATCCCGATATCATCCCACCGCTTAAGGCCTATTGAGTCAACCGGGTTTATGGTTTCCATTTTACAAACCGCTGAATATTGGGTGGTTCCATTGACCGGTTCGGGAAGCGAAATGCTGAGCTGATAGGTTCTACCGGGAATTCCATAAACGTCAGGTTCAGAATAATACTCCCCTGATCCGACAGTTTTTTCGGAGAAGAGGAAGGTGTTATCGCCCTCGGATACTGTTACAATGGCGCCGGATACTTTTTCAGCAGGCTGGTTCAAAAAATAATTTCCGGCCATAGTGAGCCGGATCATGTGTTCCATAGTATCGTTGGTAATACTGCCGTCAACCACCAAAAGGTCAATATCTTTCTGGTCAACTTCCAGATTGACCACCTCGGTACAGGCAGCCATAACCCAAATCAGCATTAATATTCCGGAAATCCTGGTTTTCATATGGTTAATATATATAAAAGTTAAAGGTAACTGAAGGTACAAAAGTGAACAGATAAATTTTTTCAGCATAGGTTTTATAGGGGTCTACTTCATCCTGAATAAAATTGATGATCCAGGCATTCTTTCGTCCATAGGCATTGTACAGACTAAAGTTCCATTCATGTCTGGATTTCCTGTTTTGACGCTCTTTTCCTTTTATGGTCACTGCAAGGTCGAGCCGGTGATAATCAGGCATGCGGTATTCATTCCGGTCAGAATACACCGGAAGGATGATGCCACCTATTTCGGCCCGTCCGGCGGGGATGGTATAAGGAGCGCCGGTAGCAAAAATCCAGGTAGCCGAAACAGATGTCCGGGGGCTTACTTCATAGTTGGCCACAATCTCCACATCATGGGTGCGGTCGTAAGGCGAGCTGTAGGCCTTATCATGATTAACTCCCATAATTTTCCGTTCTGATCTTGAGAGGGTATAACTGATCCAACCTGTGAGATCGCCAACAGATTTTTTTATCAGAAACTCAGCCCCGTATGACCAGGAGTACCCATACCTCAGTTCGGCTTCCATATACCGGTTCAGCAAAAGGTCAGCATGGTCTTTGAAATCGATGGTATGATCCATATTCTTGTAATACAGCTCAATGGACGTCTCTATTTTATTGGCATCAAAATTCCGGAAATATCCTGCTGAAACCTGGTCAGCCACCTGTGGCTGCACATTGGGACTGGACGGGAACCATACATCAAGAGGACTACCTGCTGAGGAATTTTGTGCCAGGTGGATATACTGAACGGTCCGGGCATACGATGTTTTGATGCTGGAGATCTCATTGAGGAGGAAAGCAGCTGCTATTCTGGGTTCGGCAAAAATGCGGCTGTTAAAAAAACTGCCAGAAGCATATACCATCGAATCTACAGGCAATCCTTCATCATTAAAAGTATAACTGGCAGCAGGACCAATATTGTCAAAGGTGGAAAGCCTCAGACCGTATTTCAGGGTCATTCGGCCACCCAGTTGCTGGTCGTTACTGAGATACAAGCTGTTTTCCAGACAAAAATTCTCAGGGACCACATATTCTGAAAAAAATGATTCGGAGCCGGTTCCCCGGGCTTTACCCGGTTTAAAATCATGAAGGGTGGTTCCAGCGCCGAATTTAATGGTATTTTTCTGGTCGGGAAACCAGGTAAAATCACCTTTTAGTGTATAATCAACAATGGAGGAGTTCCAGATAAATGATTGGGCTTCACCCTCAGGCGTACCGAGTTTATAGTCGAATTTAGCTCTAACCAGGGTAAAATTGGAAAAGAGTTTTTTGGAAAACAAATGATTCCACCGTGCGGTAAACGTCCGGTTTCCAAGGTCCATACGGGCAAACTGGCCTCCGAAAACATCCCGGCCTCCATAAGCAGAGATATACAGGCGGTTGTTTTCATTAAACGTATGATTGATTTTAGCATTCAGGTCGTAGAAAAACAGATCATTGTCCTGAAGGTCTTCATTGGGAAACAGCGGAAAAAACAAATCTATATAGGTTCGCCGGCCTGAAACAATCCAGGATGACCGGTCTTTTACCAAAGGGCCTTCCAGTGTCAGCCGGCTCGCAATCAGACCTACTCCGCCGGTAGCTGCAAAATGTTTGTTATTTCCCTCCTTCATTCTTACCTCGAGAAGTGACGATAAGCGGCCACCATGGGCAGCCGGAATATCTCCCTTATAGATCTGGACATCTTTGATGGCATCGTTATTAAAAACCGAAAAAAATCCGAGCAGGTGTGAAGGGTTATATACGGTTGCTTCATCGAGAAGGATAAGGTTTTGGTCGGGACTACCACCCCTTACGCTGAATCCGGAAGTGCCTTCAGCTGCAGATTGCACTCCGGGCAGCAGTTGTATTGATTTGATTATGTCCACCTCCCCAAATAATGCAGGCACTTTCCGTATCTTTTTGATATCCATTTTGATAGTGCCCATTTCTGCATTTCTTACGTTTTCATCCTTGCGTTCAGCGGTGATTTCAACACCTTCAATGGAAAGGCTTTCCGGGGAAAGTTCAAAATTAAGTGTGAGATCCCTGTCAAGATCAAGTTCGTATTTCAGGTGCTGGTATCCCACATAACTGACTGTAAGCGGGTACTTTCCCATGGGCAGGCTCAGGGAATAAAAACCATATACATTACTCACCGTACCGCTTTTGGCTTCCTGAATATAGATGGCAGCCCCAATCAGGGCTTCACCATTCGATTGGTCTTTTATGTAACCGCTGAGCGTAAACAGTTTTTTATCCTGGGCGAGGGATACCGGAGCCATTGCAGAAAAGAACAGAAATATGACCAGCCAGTAAAAGTATCTCATTTTAATGATTTATAAGTCCGTAAAACGGTATAATTGGTTTTGTATTTTCCTGGGTGATCTTGTTATTTTTCATCGAGCCTTTGGGGAAAACTCTTTCAAACGGGTTTCACGGAAAGCCGCTAAGGAGCAGCCAAGGCGGCAAAGATGAATACAAGATTTTCAGGTTATCAAATACAATGTTGGAGAACAATGGGAGGTTTCTCGCTGCGCTCGAAATGACACGCTGCGCTCGAAATGACATGCTGCGCTCGAAATGACACGCTGCGCTCGAAATGACACGCTGCGCTCGAAATGACAATGCTTTATAGGAATTTGATGGGATGATTTCAATATTGAATAGTTGAAGTATTTAGTCTGAAATAAGGAATTTTAAAAAAAAGTTGATCAGATATTGCAGGATCAAAAAAAACTATTATTTTTGCACCGCTTTTTAAGCATTTTACATAATGGATCGGTAGTTCAGTTGGTTAGAATACGTGCCTGTCACGCACGGGGTCGCGGGTTCGAGTCCCGTCCGGTCCGCTGAAAGCCCTCTCACAAGGAGGGTTTTTTCATTGTAATTCACTTTTATCTAAAATTTCAATCCCTTCAGGAATCTGAACAAAAAAAGAGGCTGCCTAACACAGACAGCCTCTTCTATAGATATCGGAAAGGCAAACTATTTCTGGATTTTCACTTCGATCTTGATGGCACGGTCAGCACCGGTAGTACCGGTAATTTCAAGGATTTTAAACAACCCTTTTTTGCCGGCATTAGCGGATGTGGAGGCATTTTCAAAAGCTATGATATCGTTAACAGCCAGTAAATTGGCTCTGGTATCATTGGCTCCGGCTACTTCCTGGACAATAACAGCATCATTGGTCACATTAGCCCAGTTTACACCGGTGGTCTTGCGAAATTTGGTGGCATTCTTGGTAGTCCATGAATTGAACAGATTATTCCAGGCGATCAATGCCTGATCATCGTTCGGAGCGGCTATGGTAGCCTGGTTGGTGGTGCCGAAGAAATAGAGGAAATCAACTTTGCTCTGGTTGGCAGTAGCCTCATCCTGCTTCAACACTGAACCATCCAGCGAAACAAAAAAACTTCCGGTTCCGTTATTGTTCTGTCCGCCCAGCAATACAGCCTGATATGTAGTGATTTCACCAGCGCTGAGTTCAGTAGTGATATTCAGTTCAAGGCTGCTTTTCTCACCATTTTTGTCGGTGAGTTCAAAATAAAGCCTTTCTGTACCTACTTCAGTACGTGCGGTAAAATAGATATCGAGGTTGATATTGGTCGAGTTCATGGTTGAATCGAGCACGGTAGTGGGTATATTATTAAAGGTACGGGTAATGAGGAATCTTTCCAGTTTTTCACCGGAAGTAGCATTAGGAGCAGCATTAATACCAACTTTGAACTCAGAACCGGCAGGAACCGTAACATCCTCAGCCACGTAACCGGCGCCGCCTTTAAAATTCAGGACAGGAGGCTGTGCTTCTTCATCATCTTTTCCGCAGGAACTGAACATAACCGTTGCACTGATCATTGCCAGCGCCAGAAATACATGAAACTTTCTCATTTGATTTAAATTTTAATTAGTAATTGGTTTTAGTAAGGAATAACTTTCATTAAAAGTTGTTAAACGTATTTTAACAAAATTTGTTTTTAAAGACCGCGAACTTTGTCAAATACCTTGCCAGGAATGATTAAATAAAATTAACATAACCTGAATTTTTAAGCATTTTCAAGGGGAAGGGAGAAAAGCTGAATCCATGTTTTTTTTCTCGACAAATAAAATATCCGTGGTGTGAAAAATCCTTCCATACATCAAAGTGAGAATAAATAACCGACTGAAGGTTAAAATTTTGATGTTGTTTTTTTACAAAGTTATAAGCACCTTGGTAGCAAAATATTTGAATAAAACAAGTAAAAAAAACATTTTTTTTCCCATTTTTTCAACACAATTTTGTGCTTTCAATTTTTGAACTTGTTTTAACATAATCGTATTAAAATTTGACGGTAAAAATAAAAAAAAGAAACCACACCTCACTATACCACAACCAAGGAAAATAAGCATCAGATTCATGGAGAAGGATTTTGTAAAAGTATGGGAAAGTTGCTGCAGGCTTATCAAGGATAATATTAGCAACCAGAGTTTCAGAACCTGGTTTGAACCTATAAAGCCCGTCAGACTTGAAAAAAATGTACTGACCATTCAGGTACCCAGTCAGTTTTTTTATGAATGGCTGGAAGAGCATTATATTGGTTTATTGCGTAAAAGCATCAAAAAAGAGCTGGGCGTTGAAGGAAGGCTTGAATACAGTATTATTATGGATAATTCGGCATCCAACGGGAATAATAAAGCACCGTTCAGCGTAGTGCTCCCCACAACCAGCAGCAGAGATAATGAAACCCAGTCGGTTAACCTGCCGGTTTCAACCAGCAGGAACCAGAAGGAGACTCCCAATCCTTTTGTAATCCCCGGTTTGAGGAAAGTTAAGATTAACAATCAGTTGATCGATTCCTATTCATTTGACAGTTTTATTGAGGGCGAATGCAACCGGTTAGCCCGTGCGGCTGGTGTGGCTATATCGGAAAACCCCGGAAAAACGCCTTATAATCCGCTCTTTATATATAGTAATGTAGGACTTGGAAAAACGCATCTGGCTCATGCCATAGGCCTTCGGGTAAGGCAGTTGCATCCTGAAAAAACGGTTTTATACATTTCTTCCGAACAGTTTTATTCCCAATATATAGAATCGGTGAAAAACCTGTCGACCAACGATTTCACCGCATTTTATCAAATGATCGATTTCCTGATTGTTGACGACATTCATTTTCTGAATGGGAAGGAAAAGACACAGGATATTTTCTTTCATATTTTCAATGCACTCCATCAAAATGGCAAACAACTGGTTATTACCTGTGATAAACCTCCAGTTGAACTACAGCAAATGGAACAAAGACTGATCTCAAGGTTTATCTGGGGACTTACTACTGATCTCCAGTTGCCTGATCTGGAAACCCGTATTGCGATCCTGCAAAAAAGACTTTATAATGACGGTATCGAGATGCCCGATGAGGTAATAGAGCTGATTGCAGGCAGTGTTACCTCCAATATCAGAGAACTTGAAGGAGCTATGATCTCCATCCTGGCGCAGTCATCCCTTAATAAAAAAGATATTACACTTGATCTTGCCCGGCATATGCTGGAGCGATTCATGAAAAATACTTCCAAAGACATATCTATCAGTTATATACAGAAAGTAGTAGGAAATTATTACAATATCCCTCTGGCACAATTGAATTCAAAATCACGTATCCGTGAAATTGTTCAGGCCCGGCAATTGGCCATGTTTTTTTCAAAGAAACATACCAAGGCTTCGCTTTCATCAATCGGTGAACATTGCGGTAAAAAGGACCATGCCACGGTGCTGCATGCCTGCAAAACCATTTCCGACCTTCTGGTTACCGATAAAACATTCCGCAGCCAGGTTGAAGAGATTGAAAAGAAGATTCTGCTAAACCAATAGTCTGACCGATGAAAGTTTTAATGGTTTGCCTGGGAAATATCTGCCGGTCACCACTTGCGGCTGGTATCTTAAACAAGAAAGCCGGGGAACGGAAAATTAACATGATCTGTGATTCTTGCGGAACCGGCGGATGGCATTCCGGTGAGCCTGCCGACAAAAGATCGGCTGACATTGCCAGGATTAACCAGGTTGATATTTCAGGCCATCGTGCGCGACAATTTGACAGGCGTGATTTCGACAGGTATGATATGATTTATGCCATGGATACGGATAATTTTGCTGATATAATCTCTTTGGCAAAAAATGAAAATGACCGCAAAAAAGTAAAGCTGATCATGAATGAAGTTTACCCCGGAATGAACCGGTCGGTTCCGGACCCGTATTACGGGGGTGACGACGGGTTCAAAAAAGTATTCGACATGCTCAGTGCAGCCTGTGATAAAATTTTACAAAACCAAACCGGACCACCATGAAAGAGGTACCCGACATGAACGAAATTCTGGAATCACATGCCAGGATTCGTCCTTACATTCATAATACCCCGGTATTAACCTCAACTTTTCTGGATAACCTTGCAGATGGCAAAATATTTCTGAAGTGCGAAAATTTCCAGAAAGCCGGCGCCTTCAAATCGAGAGGAGCCTGCAATACGGTGTTCCTGATGACTGATGAAGAGGCCTGCCGCGGAGTTGCCACCCATTCTTCCGGCAATCATGCGGCTGCTCTTGCCCGGGCAGCCAGCCTGAGAGGTATACCCTGCCATGTCGTGATGCCATCCAATTCAGCAGCGGTAAAAATTGAGGCAACCCGGTTTTATGGTGGCCTGGTAACTTTTTGCGAGCCTGTTCTCGCGGCAAGAGAATCAACTTTGGAAGAAGTAATTTCACAGACAGGCGCCATTGAAGTTCATTCCTACAATGATCCCCGTATTATTGCCGGCCAGGCAACAGCTGCCCTGGAGCTCGTGACAAACTTCCCTGATCTTGATATTGTAATGGCGCCAGTGGGCGGAGGTGGGTTATTATCCGGAACTGCGCTGTCAGTTAAATATTTTTCACCTGATACCCGGGTTTTCGGAGCAGAACCTGCACAAGCTGACGATGCCTTTCGTTCATTTCAGTCGAGAACCTTCATTCGCTCTGAAAAGCCGGATACTATTGCTGACGGGCTTAGAACTTCTCTGGGATCAATAACTTTCAGAATAATTGTGGATGAAGTTGACGGCATACTTACAGTAACTGAAGAATCTATTATTCAGGCAATGCTAATAATCTGGGAGAGGATGAAAATTATCATTGAACCATCCTCAGCTGTGCCCGTTGCAGCCTTGCTTACTTACCCTGAATTATTCCGGAAGAAAAGAACCGGGATTATCATTTCGGGCGGTAATGTTGATCTCAGGGACCTGCCCTGGAAATAACTTCTCTGCCATGCCAGGAAAACTCTTTCTGATTCCGGTTCCTGTTTATTTTGATTACACCGATAAAACAGCGGTTTTTTTTATTGACCCCATAATTCACCGGTTAAAAACTTTTATTGTTGAAGATGTTAAAACCGCCCGAAGGATTTTGATCAGGGCAGGGTATAGCCTTGATATCCATGAAACCCGCTTTTTGGTTTACAATGAACATAGTAAAAGTCATGAAGTTAAAGCGCTGATAGACAATTGTCTGGAAGGAGAAGATATTGGTCTGATGAGTGAATCGGGCATGCCCTGCATTGCAGATCCAGGTTCTTTGGTTGTAAAAATGGCTCACAGTTTAGGTATAAGGGTGATCCCACTGTCAGGAGACTCATCGGTCAATCTGGCGCTGATGGGTTCCGGTTTCAACGGACAGCGGTTTTGTTTTCACGGATATCTGCCCATTGAAAAACAAACGCGGATTAAAACTTTAAAAGAATTGGAACAACACATTTTTCAGTCCGATCAAACTCAGATATTCATTGAAACACCCTACCGCAACCAGCAGCTTTTTGATATTATAATCCAGGTTCTTTCGGGTTCAACCTGGTTGTGCATTGCCTCATCACTTAAATCACCTGAAGAAAGCATTGAAAGTAAAAGTATTGCTGAATGGAGAAAATCGAAGCATGAAATGAAGAAAAATCCGGCTGTATTCCTGCTGTATAAATAAAAAACTGTTGTTAATGTAAAGTAAGGAGGAGGATTACCGGATTTTTGAATATTTTTCCGATATTTACATCAACAACAGCTTAATGGTCATTTTATGATTTCTGTTGCCTGTAATCAATCATATATATATATTAACCAAATCTATATAATCACCTAACGATTATGAAAAAAGCACAAAAAATCAAGGCAACTCTTCAAAGAAACTCATAAAAATTTCCGCTGCAAAAATAGCTCATTAAAACATTTTTTTTGCAAAATGCAACTGACAGGTTCTTACAAAATTCTAACAATTACTATCTTAATTCACTGAATATCAGTAAGCACAAGGAATAGAGAAGATTTAAAGGGTTTCTTCAAAGTTAATAAGAAAATCGGACAAATCCTGATTTTTTGACAGATGCAGTTTTCTGCGCAGACGTGATTTTCTGGTATACAGGGCATCCGGAGAAATCTCAAGAAATTCAGAAATTTCAATATTCAGCATTCGTAGTTTTAGGAAAGTACACAGGCGCAGGTCCTCATTACCCAGGTCTTTGAATTTTCTTTTGAGGGCATTGTGAAACATTTTACTTTTTTCATCCATAAAAAGATGGCTGATCATTTCCTTGATCCGGCGTATTTCTATTTTAGCCTGAGGAGATTTATCCTGCAGCCATTTGTCGAATTGCCCCCGTAATTCATAAAAAACCTTCAGGTTATCCCCTTCGGTATCAGATTCTACCATGGGTGCCGGTGTTTTTTCATGAACCCTGGAGGTGAATTCACTGGGTTTGACCTCTGTAATCCGGGCTTTAATATCATGTTTGGCCGAGTTCAGCTTTCTTTTTATTTCCAGATGTGTTTTGACCCGGGCCAACAGTACTTCCGGGTTAAATGGTTTGGTTACATAATCAACGGCGCCCAGCGCAAAACCGGCCAGGATACTGTTGATCTCTGAACGGGCAGTCAGGAAAATAACAGGAATTTCGCTGGTTTTAGGATTTTCTTTTAAGGCTTTACAAACTTCAAAACCATCCATTTCAGGCATCATAATGTCCAGTAAAATCAGGTCAAAATCAATCAGGCTTGTTTTAACCAGGGCCGCCTTGCCACTTCTGGCATAGCTTACATTATAATCTTCGAGTCTTAGAATATTGGCAGCCAGTTCAATATTTTTAGGATTATCGTCAACAATCAGGATTTTAAGTTTGGTTTCTTCCATCGGTTTCAATTTTAATTTGCTTCCGGAACAGTAAAGTAAAAAGTACTTCCAGTATGAGGCTGACTTTTTGCCCAGAATTTTCCGCCTAAGATAATAATAAATTCATTACATAAAGCAAGACCAAGACCAATTCCTTTTTCTCCTGAGGTTCCCCAGGTTGTAAAAGATTCTTTCTTAACAAAAATTCTGTCCAGTAGTTCACTGTTCATTCCTATTCCATTATCGGATACGGAAAAGAGCACCATGCCGGAAGCCGGATCAAATGAAGCCTTCAAATTGATTGTTCCTTTTTCAGGGGTAAATTTCAAAGCGTTGGCCATTAAATTCCGCACTATAGTACTCAACAGGTTATAATCGGCAAATACTGACAGTTCATCATCAATTTCAGCGTCGATTTCAATATTTTTCTTTTTTGCCATTCCGTTTAAAAGGTCAATCACCGAATCTGAAATGAGTTTTACCCTGATATTTTTGGGGTTGCTTACAATGGTTCCTGACTGGGATTTCCCCCAATAGAGGAGGTTTTGCAGAAGGTTGCAGGCTGATCCTACAGAATTGATGGAAGCCAGTATAAAAGGGTGCATCTGGTCCATAGTAGTTTGGGGCAACATATCTGTTATAACTTCAAGAGAGGATTTGATATTTCCTAATGGACCTAAAAGATCATGTCCAATGATAGAAAAGAGCTTATCCTTGGTTTTATTGGCTTTTTCCAGTTGAACAATAGTCTGGTTAAGCTCTTCCCTGGAGCTTTTTAGTTTGAGCTGAAGTTCAACCCGTTTCAGCAATTCTTCACTGTTAAAAGGTTTGGTGATATAGTCAGCGCCACCACACTCAAACCCTTTGACAATATTTTCAGTTTCCGTGTGTGCAGTGAGGAATACAACAGGAGTATCGGCAGTTTCCGGTTTGTCTTTAAGGAACCGGCAAACATCAAAGCCATCCATTTCAGGCATCATGATGTCCAGCAATATCAGGTCGAAATTAATTTTTTCGCATTTCTCCAGGGCGCTTTTCCCGCTTAAAGCATATGAAATATTATACCCGCGGGGACGCAGGATATTGGCCGCCAGCTGTATATTTTTTGACACATCGTCAACTATCAGGATTTTGTAATGCTCATTCATGTTTTTCGCCTGCTATGGATGGAATTTTGAAGAATAGTGTTTCAGTTGTTTGATAAGCTCAGGAAAGGAAGTCAGCGTTTGTTCCATTTTATCCAGTTCAAAACTGTTGACATAGTCGAGTAATCTTTCACCATAACTGCTAATGGTGACAATTTTACAGCCATTTCCAATAGCTACAATTTTATGGGCAAATGCTTCAATTTCATCAGAAAGCTGATTCCTGGCCACCTTTTCCCATTCATCCACCATTTCATCCTCAAGGATGCTGATGGCTTTGATAACTTCATCATAAGGAACCGCCGACAATTTCTCAGTAAATAATTCCTTACCTTTTCTTCTTTCGGCCGGTGATTTAATATTGGTAATGAAATGATATTTTAAAAACCGGGTTATTTCTCTGAACAGATCACTTCGAGGAACTGGTTTTCGCAAGGTGCTGTTAAAATGGATTTTCTCTGTATCCTCCAATGCATCGGTTATTACTGAAGCAGTAAGTGCAATAATGGGAATTTTGTTAAGCCCGGGGGTTTCTTTTATAATACGGCTGGCTTCAAATCCATCCATCACCGGCATCCGGAGATCCATCAGGATCAGGTCAGGTTTATGAATTTGTGCCAGTTCAACAGCCTTTTCGCCATCTTCAGCTTCAATAACATGAATATTGGTATCCGAAAAGTTCTCCACAATAATCATACGGTTGGATTTTACATCATCGACAACCAGAATTTTGGCAGGTTCAAAACGGATGTTGTTAAAGTCGATTATATCAGATGGTTTTTGTTCTTCAAAAATCTCACAAACCTGCACATTTTTAAGCATGAAGGTAAACCTGGAACCTTTACCGGTATCACTTTCGAGGCTTATTTCTCCGTTCATCATTTCTACAAGGCGCTTGCTGATGGAGAGGCCAAGTCCGGTTCCACCGTACTTCCGGGTACTTTGACCCGTTTGCTGCCTGAAAGCCTGAAAAATCATCTCATGCTGTTCCTGTGAAATTCCGATTCCGGTATCTTCAATGCACATGATCAGATTAATAAGATTTGAAGAGGTATCAGCAACCTCCTGACTGATCATGAATTTCACATATCCTTTATCGGTAAATTTTATGGCGTTTCCAATCAGGTTAAAAATAACCTGACGCAGCCTTACCTCATCAAGAATCAACCCTTTGGGCACATCCGGGCTGATGGAAATGATGAATTCGAGGTTTTTCTCGGCAATCCGGAGTTCAAAAATTTGTTTAACCTCCTGTATCAGGTGGTTAATGCTTACCGGCTCATACCTGAATTCCATTTTGCCGGCTTCAATTTTTGAAAGATCCAGAATATCATTGATCAGCATCAGCAGACTTTTGCTGCCGGCTTTAATCGACTGAAGATAACTGATTTGTCGCTTGTCGTTGATGATCGTTTCGAGGAGTTCTGAAAAACCGATTACTGCATTCATCGGGGTTCGGATCTCATGACTCATATTAGCCAGAAACTCGCTTTTTGCCCGGTTGGCATTTATAGCCTCTTCCCTGGACTCCTGAAGCTCCTTTTCAAGTCGTTTTGATTCGGAAATATCGACGATGGTTCCAATAGCGAATAACTGATTGTCGATGGTATTATAATATGGTGAAACAGACAGATCGGCCCAGAATACATCCCCATTTTTATGAAAATACCGTTTCTGCACGCGGAAAGTTTCCACCTTCCCTTCAAAAAGGTTTTTCAGGTTGGTTTGACTTTGCTGCAAATCTTCGGGGTAGGTAATTTCCTTAATATTAATCCTGGATATTTCTGAAGAAGTGTAACCAAACAGCTTAAGTGCGGTGGCATTGGCCTGAACAAACATGCCATCCTGATTTACTACTACAATACCTATTCCGGCATTATTAAAAATGGACCTGAAATTTTCTTCACTTCTGATGTAATACTCTTCCACACTCTTTCTCTCGGTTATGTCAGTAATTACAAAAGCAATGTTAGTGGGTGTCTGGTTTTCGTCGTATATAAGAAAAAAGCTGGAAATGGTATGAATAATTCGTCCCCTTGAGAGGAGAAGGTCAAGCTCCTCGGTTCTCTGGCCGTACTCCATGATATAAGGTATAATTTCATCCGAAAGAAACCGGCGGGATAAAGGAGAGAAAAACTCAAGAAATGAGAGGTTATGGTAAGTTGTGGTACTTTTAATACCAAATAGTTTAAACAGTGTTGGATTAAGGTATGTCAAACGGGTATTCAGATCGGTCATGCCAAAACCCTGTCCGGAGTTTTCAGAGAACTTCCTGAATATTTCCACCTGTTTCTCGATTTCCTTCAGGTGGGTTATATCTCTTCCGCTCACTGCGATGGCAGTTACTTTTCCATTGTCATCGTATACCGGGAAGTACTTCATATCCATATATCTGAGACCGGTCCCGGGAAACCGGTACCAGAATTCAGAGATAACCATTTCACCATTGAAACAGCGGTCGAGATTTGGTTTCAGCCTGGAATAGAATAATTCATCGCCTGAAAGTTCTTTATAATGGTGCCCGAGTATATCATTGATATCCCTGCTGTAAGCTTTCGAGTAGGCGTTATTGACAGCAATATACACATAATTCCGGTCTATCAGGGACATTAGTTCATCGGTTGCCGACACAATTTGTTTATAGTAACTTAGCCTTTCTTCGGCCAGTTTTTGCTCGGTAACATCCATTAAAGTAATCAGGGTACCGATTTTTTTATTATGAATATCACTGATAATCACCCCCTCAGCATGAAGCCAGCTTTCTTCGCCGTGAGATTTTATGATCTTAAAATCAAATTTATAATTGTTTCCTGTTAAAAATGCTTTAGTAATGACCTCTCGCACAGGTTTGAAAAAATCGGGATGAATCAGCCTGAAGATACGAAGCACTCTGATTTTGCCGCCATTGGTATATTCAAGTCCGTGTATTTTAAACCATTGTTCTGACCCCATGGCATATTCAAATCCGGAATTCCATTCCAGGGTTCCTATTCTGGCTATTTCATGTGTTTTTTTGAGCGTGTGTTCACTTTCCTGGAATTTCAGCTCTGACGTTTTACTTTGGGTGATGTCAATTCCGATAAATAAAATTTCCGGAATCTTACTGCTGTTGCTGCATAACACTTTACAATTCCATGAAATCCAGACAATACGACCTTTTTGGTTAATAAATTCATATTCAGTATTGGAAAACCTGGAAAGTGAGTTATTGGCGGACTCAATGGCCCGTTGCATATAATCAGAAAAATTACTATTGGAAGGATGTACTACCTGCTCAAAATATTTACCAGTCTGGTTTTCATTGGGGTACCCAAAAACTATTTCAGCATTCCGGTTATAAAAAGTGATAATTCCTTCAAAATTACATTTGATAAATATCGATTGAGTTTCATCAAGAACCTGTTTGTATTCGGTGAATAAATTCTGAGACCATTGAAGCTCCTGGCGCAGTTTCTCAATCTCATCGCGTAAAACTCTTACGGACTCTTTATTAAGGTCCAGATTATCTGAAATCATACATTTACCGGCGTTATTCAATCCATATCAGCCGGTAAATTTAAAATATTTTAAAACCGGAATTACTGAATCATCCAAAAAAATTAATGATGATGTCCGTGAGGATGATCATGATCGTGATGCACATGACCATGGGCGATTTCTTCAGGAGTGGCGTTACGCACATCCACTATTTCACCTGAGAAATACAGATCAACTCCTGCAAGAGGGTGGTTAAAATCCATTACCACAACATGATCTTTCACCTCCACCACATAGGCAGAGAAATGATTTCCATTGTCATCCTCCATGGGAATAGAATTACCGGGTACCAGCAAGTCTTCTTCAATGACCCCGTCAACAGCAAATACATCTTTGGAGAGTTCCATAATGGCATTCTGATCAAATGGCCCATAAGCTTCCTGGTGAGGAATTTCAAACGAGAACAGATCGCCCTTTGTAAGCCCTTTCAGATTATTTTCAAATTTTGGAATAAGAATTCCCTGTCCGAAAAGAAACGCCATGGGTTCCTTACGTTCTACCTTTTGAAGTAATTCACCGGACTGGTTTTTTTCCTTTAATTCGTAAGTCAGAGTGACGACTTTGTCTTTTTCAATGGTCATGATAGAAATTTGAATGGATTATTAAAATAAAGCCCGCGAAATTACAACAAAATTCAACACTGTTGGTTTATTGGAGGTGATAAAACACAAAATTCACGTTGATCACTTTATATTTGAAATTAAATTACTGATTAACATACGTAAATATGAAACAAATTAATCCATTAATTACATTATCGATTACATTTTTATTATTGATTCTTTCACCTGGTAATCCTGTAAACGGACAATCTGCAACCAACACAGGAAATCCACCCAAGCAAATCTACGCTAAATCGGTTATTAATCAGCAAGCTCCTGAAATATTCGTTGAAAACTGGATAACAGAACAACCCGATTTTAAAAATAAATTTGTGTTGGTGGATTTCTGGGCTACCTGGTGCGGTCCCTGTCGCAAAGCGATTCCCGAACTCAACCACTGGGCTGAGAAGTACAAGGATGAGTTGGTGGTGTTAGGCCTGTCTGATGAATCGGTGGAAAAGATAAAAGGCATGAAACAGCCTGAAATCAAATACTTTAGTGCCTCTGATACCCAAAAAAGAACCAAATCAGAACTTCAGGTAAGGGGTATACCGCATGTAATTCTTATCGATCCTCAGGGTATCGTGAGATGGGAAGGCTTTCCATTCCTTCCCGGTCATGAACTGACCGATCAGGTGCTGGAAGACTTGTTTCAGACCTATGGGAAGAAGAAGAGAAAGTGATGGGGCGTGATTGGTGACTGGTGACTGGTGACTGGTGATTGGTGACTGGTGACTGGTGACTGGTGATTGGTGACTGGTGACTGGTGACTGGTGATTGGTGACTGGTGACTGGTGATTGGTGATTGGTGACTGGTGACTGGTGATTGGTGACTGGTGACTGGTGACTGGTGACTGGTGACTGGTGACTGGTGATTGGTGACTGGTGATTGTGAAGTGATTATAGATTATAGATTGAAATACAATTGGTTAGACAGGTAAAGCTAAGGTTTTTCATCTTAAATATTTTGCTTTTTGTCTTTTTGATTTTTATCTTTTTTCTTTAGCTTTTTGTCCTTTGTTGTTTGTATTGAGATTGATAGAATAATAATAACGGGGTTGAGGTGTCAGGGTGTTTTGCTCTGATATGCTTTAGATTATAAGATGTTGCCGTGTTGTAGTTTTGTTAATTTTGCCAAAATTTTATACCATGGCATTCAAATCAGGATTTGTGAGCATTTTAGGAGAACCAAACGTAGGTAAGTCAACCCTTCTCAATGCTTTCCTGGGTCAGAAACTTTCGATTATTACCCCAAAGGCGCAAACCACTCGTCACCGGATATTGGGAATTATGAACGGTGATGATTTTCAGATTGTTTTTTCAGATACTCCAGGCGTAATCAAGCCCCATTACAAACTCCATGAATCGATGATGAAGGCCGTGGAAAGCGCCCGTGAAGATGCTGACCTTATCCTTCTCATGATCGATTCTACCTTGCCGGCACCCGATCTTTCCATATATGAACAGATCAAAGAGAATAATATTCCGGTAATTGTGGTCATCAACAAGTGCGACCAGTCTGACAAGGCCAGGATGGAAGCAGCCATACAACCTTTCAGGGATTTACCGGGCATTTCGGAAATAGTGGAGATTTCGGCGCTGCATTGTATCAATACAGTGTTTTTACTGGGTCGTATTCTTGAATTCCTCCCGGAACACCCGGCTTATTATCCTGAGGATGAGCTGTCAGACAAAAACATTCGATTTTTTGTGTCGGAAATTATCCGTGAAAAAATCATGCTGCTCTACCATCAGGAAATTCCTTATTCTGCCGAGGTGTTTATGGAGGAATACAAGGAGGAGGAAACGATTGACCGGATTAAAGCCATCATTTTTGTTTCGAGGGAATCACAAAAAGCCATTCTGATCGGGCATCAGGGCAAAGCCATTAAAACCCTGGGTACCGAGGCACGGAAAGATATTGAAGAGTTTGTGGGAAAACATGTTTTCCTCGAACTCAGCGTTAAAATCAGCAAGGACTGGCGCGATAATGAGCTGCAACTGAAAAGATTCGGCTATTGAAAAAATTTAGACAGGTTAAACAAGAAAGACATGAGTAATATTTTAGCCATAGTAGGCAGGCCTAATGTAGGGAAATCGACATTTTTCAACCGGCTTACGCGCAGCCGCGAGGCTATAGTTGACCCTACGGCAGGGGTTACGCGCGACCGGCATTACGGAACATCGGACTGGAATGGGATTGAGTTTTCGGTAATCGATACAGGGGGGTTCGTTTACGGAGGTGAGGATACTTTTGAAGAGGAGATCCGGAAACAGGTTATGCTGGCCATTGAAGAAGCGGATGTGATCACTTTTCTGGTGGATATCAGTGAAGGGCTTACCCCCATGGACGAAGATGTGATCGGCATCCTGCGTCAATCGGGTAAAAAAACTTTCATGGTAGTCAACAAATGTGATAACAATCAGCTTAGCTATGGATCCGGTGAATTTTACGGTACAGGCCTTGGCGATGTCTATACCATATCCGCTTTAAATGGCGCCGGTACCGGAGATCTGTTGGATGAGATCGTTAAGGAATTCAAGAACAAAACCATAGAAGATCTGCCTGATATCCCGAGAGTGGCGGTGGTGGGAAGACCCAATGTAGGCAAGTCGTCGCTGGTAAATGCCATCACCGGTGCCGAACGTTCCATCGTCACGCCCATAGCCGGCACTACCAGGGATTCTATCTTTACCCGTTACAAAGGGTTTGGACTGGACATGTTTTTGGTGGATACCGCCGGTTTGCGAAAGAAGGCCAGGGTAAATGAAAACGTTGAATTCTATTCAGTAATGCGCTCTGTAAGGGCTATTGAAAACAGCAATGTTTGTATTTTGATGATCGATGCTACTGAAGGCTTTGAAAGCCAGGACATGAACATTCTCCACCTGATGCTGAAAAACCATAAAGGTACCGTTCTGGTGGTGAACAAATGGGATCTGGTGGAAAAAGACAGCAACAGCGCCCGCCGGTTCGAGCAGTTTATCAAGGGAAAAACCGCTCCCTTTACCGATTACCCGGTGATTTTTACCTCAGTTACCGAAAAACAGCGCATTCTGAAAACCCTCGAAACTGCCGTGGAAGTATATAATAATTGTACCCGGAAAATACCTACTTCGCAGCTTAACGAGTATATACTTCCGCTGATACAGGCTACTCCCCCACCGATATACCGGGGAAGAACCGTTAAAATCAAATATGGAACACAACTTCCCACCCAGTTTCCTGCATTTGCCTTTTTCTGTAACCATCCCAAGCACATCAGAGATCCCTATAAAAGATTTATAGAGAATAAGTTAAGAGAACAATACAATTTTTCCGGAGCCCCCATGGAGGTATTTTTCAGGGAGAAATAAAAATGGAAAGTACTGAAGTCAGAATAGACAAATGGCTTTGGGCGGTACGGATATTTAAAACCCGTAACCAGGCGACTGAAGCCTGCCGTGCCGGAAAAGTTACTATTAAGGAAAATCCGGCAAAACCATCGCGGGAGGTACATCCCGGAGATGAGATCAACATCAGGTTTTCAGGCTATTCGAGAACGCTGAGAGTTATCGGGCTTCTGAACAACCGGGTGGGCGCCAAACTGGTACCGGATTATGCCGAAGAGATTACCCCCCCCGAAGAGTTTGAAAAAGCGAAACGAATTCACCTGTTCAACCTCGAACAAAGAGCCCGCGGACTGGGGCGACCCACCAAAAAGGAACGAAGAGACATGGACAGATTTTTTGAAGAGTAAGGAATCGGATCAATTGTTTAACTTTGGTCAATTATATGAAAATATATGGAGGAGAATAACCCAATTTTTTAAAGAAAACAGCCCAGAAAAAACTAATTCACCTGAATTATAAGTCCTTTCAGGTATTCGCCCTCCGGATGGAAAATGCTGACAGGGTGATCTGGCCCCTGGCTGAGTGAGCCAATGACTCTGACATTCCTTCCCGCTTCAATGGCAGCCGATTGCACCATGGAACGGAACATGGCCCGGTCGATGGCCTGTGAACATGAGAAGGTGAATATCAGTCCGTTATCCTTTATCTTGCTGATGGCCAGCCGGTTGATATATTTATAGCCCTGCAGGGCATTGTGGCTCACCTTATGGCTTTTGGCAAACGCCGGCGGATCGAGAATAATAATATCGAACTCGCCTGGTGTCAGGTCATTCAGATAAACCTTTACATCTTCCACTACAGCATCATGCCGGGCAGGATCAAAGCCGTTCAGCCGCAGGTTTTCATCCAGCAGTTCCATGGCCTGCCCCGACACATCCACAGAAACCACCTTTTCGGCCTGATTTTCCAGGGCATACATGGAAAATCCTCCGGTATAGCTGAAAGTATTCAAAACCATTTTACCCTTACAGAATTGTCCGAGAATCTTCCGGTTTTCTCGCTGATCGATAAAGAAACCGGTTTTTTGTCCCTTTATATAATCGATCATGAAATGAACGCCATTCTCTGAGGCGTTGGTACTCAGGGGTATCCCATATAGACAAGGATCAACAACATGCTCAACGGAACTTTTCTTCACCAGATGATCCGACTTGTCATAAATCACATTCAGGTCATTCTGGTAAAGTTCCGTAAGAATGGAAGCAAACATCTCCCGTAACCTGAAAATACCCGCATGGCTACCCTGTAAAACCACAGTTTTATTATAATAATCAGCAATAAGCCCGGGGATTCCGTCGCCTTCGGAATGGATCAGCCGGTACATCGTGGTAGTAGGGTTACGGGTAAGACCGAGCTGTGTCCGGAAATCAAATGCCATTTTAAATTTACGAAACCAGTAATCCCGGTCGATGGTCATATCACGGAATTCGAACACTTTCACCGCAATATCGGCATTCAGATAAAACCCTTTGCCCAATAATTCTCCCCGGTGTGAACGGAGTTCCACAATATCCCCCTCTTCGGCATCAGAAGGTTTATTTTGTATGGCCCCTGAAAATACCCAGGGATGAAACCTGTAAAGGGAATTTTCCCTTCCCGGTTTTAATGTAATGACAGGCAGATCCGACTTTTTCAATTTTTGTAATCTATTTCTTCAACGAGGGTACCATTTTCGTCCCAGAATTTCCAATGTCCGGCCCGTACACCCTGCCGGTAAAACCCTTCATAGTACATTTTTCCGTTTTGGTGATAACTGCTGGTCGGGCCATCGCTGATATCATCCACAAACGTATTGGTGCTCCATAACCGGCCGTTATCGTACCAGGTTTTCCAGGTACCGTTCCTTCGGCCGTTCCTGTATTCCCCTACAAATTGCATTACCCCGTCGTCATAAAATCCTTCCTCCTTAACCAAAGTCCTTACTCCGTCGATTTTTTGAAAATACCTAACGATTTTCGGAGAACCATCCTGGTAAGTTTGTTCAACAATTTTTTCCAGGTTGCCGGTAGTGCAGGAAACGATGATCAAAACCAGCAGCCAAAATGAACAGAAATGAATACCATTTTTCATATTTGTATCTTTCAGCGAGTAAAACGGAGCGCCTGCCCCCGGTGATTATTATCAATAATGCCGTTATCATATACCAGATTTCCGTTCACAAAAGTATGAACCACTCTTGAACGGAAAGTAGTTCCGTTAAATGGCGACCAGCCACATTTATAAAGGATGTTTTCAGTACTTACGGTCCATGGAGAATTCAGGTTTAACAAAACCAGATCGGCAGCGAATCCTTCCCGAATGAACCCCCGGTTTTGAATTTGAAAGGCAACAGCTGGCGCATGCGACATTTTGGCCACTATTTGTGGCAGGGAGATGTACCCATGGTGATACATTTCCAGCATGGCGGTTAAGGAGTGCTGAACCAGCGGACCGCCTGAGGGCGCTTTAAAATAGGGATTCATCTTTTCCTCATAGGTATGGGGCGCATGGTCGGTAGCGATCACATCAATGCGGTTATTGAGCGTAGCATTACGCAAAGCCTCGCGGTCGGCAGCGCTTTTAATGGCCGGATTCCATTTGATAAACATTTTCAGGCTCTGATAATCCTGATCTGAAAACCAAAGATGATGCACACACACTTCAGCAGTAATGCGCTTCTGCTCTAATGGAATGTCGTTTCTGAAAAGTGACATTTCCATGGCAGTTGACAAATGAAGTACATGAAGCCGTGTATTGAACTTTGTTGCCAGTTCCACGGCCAGGGAGGACGATTTATAGCAGGCTTCAGCGCTGCGAATTGCCGGATGGTACTCAACAGGCACCTCATCACCATAATTTTCCCTGTACAATTTCTGATTCTGCTGAATGGTAGATTCATCTTCACAATGAACGGCCACCAGCACCGGTGATTCCTTAAAAATACCTTCGAGCGCTTTGGGATCATCCACCAGCATATTTCCGGTAGAAGAACCCATAAATATTTTCACTCCGCACACCGAACCCGGGTCGGTTTTGATGATTTCTGAAAGATTATCATTGGAGGCTCCGAGATAAAAAGAGTAGTTGGTCAGTGACTTTTCAGAGGCAATCCTGAATTTATCTGCCAGCAGTTCCTGAGTCAGGGTATTGGGCACCGTATTGGGCATTTCCATAAAGGAGGTGATCCCCCCGGCAACCGCCGCACGACTTTCGGAAAAGATATCCCCTTTGTGGGTAAGCCCGGGATCACGAAAATGTACCTGATCATCGATCACTCCGGGTATTAAATGCAGCCCCCGGGCATCTATAATCTGATAATGTTCAAATCTTTTATCAGCTTCCAGCCGTTCAGCATGTATAATTTCATCCGGTAAAATCTTTTCAATCAACCCGTTACTCAGGGCCACACTCCCTTTAAATATCAGACCCTCATTAACGATGGTTGCGTTTTTGATTATATATTTCATAGTCAGAATATTTGATAAATACAGGACTTTATTTCAATTATTATTTAATAAGTTACTTTGTTACGGTGCGCTGCACCTCATAAAAACGTGCCGGCTTCCGTATCTACAAATATTTGGCTGCTCTGCGGCCGCCAACCGGGTGAAGTTATTGACCGGGCGGCACTAAATCCATAAAAAATCAAACTCCTTTTGTCCTGGATTATGTAATCTATTTTCAAATCTCCAAATTCTCAAATTAATCCTCTATCTCAGCATTATGCCTTTAACCATTCAACATCCAACATCCAACCGCCAATCCTTAACATCACCCAGCTGGTCTCGGTTTTATCTTCTTAAACCTGAGCTTAATCACCCCGATAACCGCTTCCTTAAAAATTTTTTTACTCATCTTTGAGGTACCTTCCGTTCTGTCAGTGAATATAATTGGGACTTCAACCACTTTGAAACCCAGGCGGGAAGCGGTAAGTTTCATCTCGATCTGGAATGCATAACCGATGAACCTGATTTTTTCGAACCATATGGTTTGCAGCACCTTACGGGTGTAGCAGATAAATCCGGCGGTGGAATCGGCTATTTGAAGGCCTGTAATCAGCCTTACGTATTTGGATGCAAAGTACGACATTAACACCCGGCCCATAGGCCAGTTCACCACATTCACAACACCCCCCACATATCTTGACCCGATGGCAACATCAGCGCCTGTTCTGCAGGCATCATACAAACGGATAAGGTCATCAGGGTTGTGGGAGAAATCGGCATCCATCTCAAAAACATATCCGTAATTTCTTTCAAGGGCCCATCGGAAACCATCGATATAAGCGGTACCAAGACCCAATTTCCCTTTTCTTTCAATGATAAAAACCTTTTCGGGGAATTCTTTCATCAGCAGCTTTACGATGGCAGCGGTTCCATCCGGAGAATTATCTTCGATGATCAGAATATGGAATTCAGGTTCCAGCGACAACACCTTTCGGATGATTTTCTCAATGTTTTCCTTTTCGTTGTAAGTAGGGATGATGACTAATCTTTCTGACACGGTACAAAACTTTGAAAGTTGGATAATTATTTCTTTATAATTCTGGTATTGAATATTTTACCAGTCGTATGAAGTCGCAACGCATATATACCGGGTGCTAAGTCCGGCAAATCGATAGTATTTTCCAGCAACGCTGAGCATACAGATGAAAACACCAGACTGCCATCCAGGGTAAATATTTCGATAACATCACCTGATTGCAATGGGTTCAGGTTTTTGATACTGAATTGCCCTGAAGTGGGATTAGGATACACCTTTAAAGCTTTTTCTTCAAGAATTAACTCTCTCATATCTAACGGCTTACCGGCACTGAACCTTACATCGAATTCCTGATAATATATATTGGCCAGAACAGGATCGTGAATAATCAGGGTATTTTCATCATTCTTGGTTTCGGCGCTGTAGCTCCAGTTATGGCATCCCAAAAGTACCATGGGATCAGAACCCGCATGATTGGCATCCACTATCATGTATTTGTGGTGCATAATACCGTTTTCACCGTCTTCGCAAAAGTCGAAGCCCAATAGTTTTAAAATGGCCAGTACGTCATCGGTACATTGCCCGTCGGTGTTAACCAGTACCCGTGTATCCACACCCTGATAATACCGGCTTTTGATGGGGTTGGCCAGTTCTGTTCTGGTGATGAGCATCGTAGCGATAAACAGATCGTGATCGGCAGTGTTGATAGTATTGATTATTTGTCCGTTGACCCCGTCGCTGGGACTGAAATACAGTTTCACCTTTTTGCCCCCAATCATGAAATCGTGCGGTGTGTTATCGGTTTTACCGGGTCCGAATTTTGCCATGGTAGGATTGGGCTGAGAGCCTGTGCTTCCGAACATCTCTTCAAATTCGAGGGTATAGGCCAGCGCCAGGCTTTTATCCTGAATGATGATCACGCTGTTGGCATCGGTAAGCAACTGGGCTTTGGTCATGTTGGTGGAGCCTGTCCACACCAGGGCATCATTGGGATTGTCACTTTTGGCATCGATCACCAGGAATTTGTTGTGCATAATACCATCAATGTTTTCAGGACGGGCTATTTTTCCTATTCCGGTGTTCAGATAAGGGATACCGGTGGCTGATGTAGTTCCGTCATACACAATCCTCACTGTCACCCCTCTGGTTCTGGCAGCATTGAGCGCTGCCGGGATATCGGCCAGTCCGGAAGGCTCGCTGATGTTATAAATGGCCAGATCGATGGAATATTTTGCCCGGTTGATGTAACGTACGAGGGTATCATCAATGGCGTTGGTAAGGCATATGGCATCAGTTCCGGTGGACAATTGGTTATTCACCGGTTTATTAAAATATACTTTGACTTCTCCGGTAGATTTACTGGCAGTGATAACCGTCATGGCCTCAGCATAAACCGTATCGTTTTCAATAAATGAAAAAGGTATAATAGTAAAGAGCTGCGAAGGCTGCCCTTTGAGCGTAAAAGTATGCTTATTTTTCAGAGATTGGTTCAGAATTAATGTTTTGGAGGTATTCTCCGGAAAGATATTAATGATGCCTGTTCCGGCCGGATTGTCAGTAATCCAGGAGATAACCACACGGTCGGTGAAGATTGAATCGACAGTTACCTCTCTGATAACCAATGAATCAGAATCAAAACCAGAATCAAAATCATATTCAGATGTTCCCAGGTGGGTCAGGATACCAGCGGTATGGCCTGTAACCACGTTGGCAAATACACCTGTAACCAACAGGAAGTTGAGCAGAAGAACAAGTGTGAATTTAATCAGGGGTTGATTCCGCATGAAAAGTGCAGTTTTTGATGACTATTTTTTCTCTTTGATCAGCACGATATAAACCGGGAAATGGTCGCTGTAACCTCCCTGATAGTTGGATCCCACATAGGTTCTGAAAGGATAACCCTTATACTGGCCTTCTTTCTGAACCAGCATCTTATCATTGAATACCCTTGATTTATAGAGTTTAAAAGAGGAAAAATCAGTACCGGTAAGTGGTTGTGAAACGATCATCTGGTCAAAGAGATTCCAGGAATCCTGATAAGCCAGTGACCCGATGCCTTCTTTATGCATGTTATACATAGGGTTGTACAGATCACCTTTCTTAAGATCCGCCATTTTTCCTTTGGTTTTCAGATGTCTGAGCAGACTTTCGTTGTTAGGATCATCATTCAGGTCGCCCATGATGATGATTTTGGAATCAGGATCAATTTTTTGAAGCGAGTCTACAATACTCCTGGTCAGATCAGCAGCCAGATTTCTTTTGGGAGCGCTTCGCTTTTCCCCGCCCCTGCGTGAGGGCCAATGGTTAACGATCAGGCTAACCCTTTCATCATCCAGCATACCGGTTACCACCAGCTGATCCCGGGTAAGGAAACTGGTATCGGATGAATCATACAGCCTTACCGACCTGGCGTTTTCAACCCTGAAGTGATCTTTCTGATAAATAAGACCTACATCGACCCCCCTCCGGTCAGGAGAATCAAAATGAGCTATACCGTAATTCAAAGGTTTCAACCGGGGAGAATTAATCAGATCCTCAAGTACATAACGGTTCTCAATTTCGGACAAACCCAGTATTACCGGAGCTTCGGCTCCAAATTCAGCGCACATACCGGTCATGACTTCACCAATTCTGTCGAGCTTGGTGTAATATTTCTGGGAATTCCACAGATTGACTCCTCCGGGCAGAAACTCTTCATCGAATACATCGGGTTGATCAATCGTATCAAACAGATTTTCAACATTATAGAATCCAATACAAGCCACCTTGAATTTCTTTTCCTGTGAAAAAACCTGTGTATTAAAATGGAGTACTAAAAAAAGTAAAATGGTTAATAAGCGATAAAAAGCAACGTGCATCTTCGTGGATTATTAATTCTTGATTAGTTTGCAAATATACAGGTTTCAGGCAATCAAAAAGCAGTGTTAATAAGTTGAATAAGTCAGCGAAAAACCAATCTGTTTTTTTTGTTTATTTGCAGGCTATTTTCATTAAAAGTTTTTACCTTATTAAAATTTTATGTTCAAAAACTTACCCAGGATTTTACTGTTGGCCGTGTTGCTCATTCCGGCGGCAGTATTTGCCCAGCAAACCATTATCAAAGGTTTTGTATTCGATCAGGTAAACGGTAAGCCCATTCCATCAGCAGAAGTCAGAGCCGGCGAACAGGTTACATTAACCGGCCCCGACGGCAGTTTTGAGATTCCGGTTAAACCCGCTGCCGATATTCAACTGCTTGTGAATATGGTTGGATACGATACTTACACGCTTACTGTTAAGTTGCCGGTTACCGATGCCGTGGCTGTAAGCCTTACCCCCATGTCGGTAAATGAAGCGGAAAGGCGGGGAATTACAGAACTTACGATCGCTCAGATTGATATGGAGGATGAATCGAAAGGTCAGAATGTTTCCGGATTACTGAATGCATCAGGCGATGTATTTACCTCCACCGCTGGTTTTACATTTAGCTCGGCCTATTTCAGAGTTCGAGGCTACGACTCAGAGAACTTCAATGTTTACATGAACAATATTCCGATCAACGATGCCGAATCAGGATGGCCGGTTTGGGCCGAATGGGGCGGGCTGAATGACGCCACACGGAATAAGGAAGTGATCACCGGGCTGAATACCAGCCGGTTCTCCTTCAGCAACCTGGGCGGTTCCACCAATATCCTTACCCGGGCTTCGGCTCAGCGCAAACAGACCAAAATTTCCTATTCACTCACCAACCGTACCTACACCAACCGGTTGATGTTCATCTATTCCACCGGAATGATGGAAAACGGTTGGGCCTTCTCGGCAAGCGGTTCACGCCGCTGGGGCAACGGAGGCTATGTGGAAGGTACCTGGTACGATGCCTATGCCTATTTCTTTTCAGCAGAAAAAAAGATCAACAACCAACACTCCGTTGCATTAACCATATTGGGATCACCCACCAAACGGGGTCAGATGGGCGGATCAGTACAGGAAGTGTATGATCTGACCGGCTCCAACTATTACAATGCCAACTGGGGCTATCAAAGTGGTGAGATCAGAAATGCCAGGGTTAAAAACTTCCATGAACCCATGGCCATTCTTAACCATTACTGGACTATCAATGAAACCACCAAATTGAGTACTTCCTTAGGCTACTCAACCGGTTATAACGGGGGTACCGCGCTCAACTGGTACAAAGCAGCCGACCCGCGTCCCGATTATTACCGCTATCTGCCCAGTTATCAAACCGATCTGTATGTGAAAGATCTGGTCACTGAAGCCTGGAAAAATCCTTCCGTAAGCCAGATCAACTGGGACCGGTTGTATCAGGTAAATTACCTGGCCAATACCCAGGGTGATCAGGCAAATTACATGATCGAAGACCGTAGAAATGACCAGAATGTATTGAACCTTAATGTATTACTCAATAAAAATATTAATAAAAATGCGGTATTCAGCGGAGGCCTCGAAGGCAGAATCTACACCGGAAAACATTTTAAAACGGTGGATGACTTATTGGGAGGCCAGTACTGGGTAGATATAGACCAGTTTGCCGAAAGAGACTTCGTAGGAGATTCAGCCCGTTATCAGAACGACCTGAATAACCCGAACCGTATTGTTAAAGAAGGAGATATTTTTGGTTATAATTACCATATCCGGCTGAATGAAGTATCCGTATGGGCACAGCAGGAACTATCGTATGAAAAATTTGATTTGGCGTTATCCGCAAAATTAGGTTATACTGAATTCTGGCGCGATGGAAAGATGCGTAACGGGAACCACCCGGATAATTCCTATGGGAAATCAGCCGTACAGAATTTCCTCACACCCAGTATAAAAGCCGGATTAACATACAAAATCAGCGGTCGTCATTTTGTGGTGGCCAATGCCGGTTATTTCAATCAGGCGCCCTTTTTAAGGGATGTGTACCTTTCACCGCGGGTTCGGGATGACCTGGCGCTTGATCTTAAGGCGCTGCAGAATATCAGTACTGATCTGAGTTATATCATGCGCTCCCCGGGAATGAAAGCCCGCTTAACCCTTTACCATACTGTGTTTAAAGGCGCCACGGAAATCAGAGGCTTTTATCATGATGATTACAGAACTTTCGTCAACCTTCTCTTGTCTGACGTAAATAAAGTCCACCAGGGTATTGAATTCGGTACTGAGGTGAAAGTGAGCAGCACCGTGTCAGTAACGGGTGTAGCTGCTATCGGTAATTTCCGGTATACATCAAGACCGGTAGGAACCATTTCATTTGAAAACAGTTCGCAGCCCGATACCACGGAAACTATTTATTGTCAGTATTTTTATGTTCCGGGTTCACCTCAGACTGCCGCATCGCTCGGCCTTAATTACCGTCATCCGAAATACTGGTTTTTTAATGCCAACCTGAACTATTTCGGAAATATTTATATGGACTTCAATCCGGCCCGCAGAACCGTTGGCGCCATTGAAAATCTGGCTGAAATCGATCCGAAAATTGAAACGATTGTCGGACAGGAAAAGAAGGAAGATCAGATAACTCTCGATCTGTCCATTGGAAAATCGATACAGATCGATTATAAGTATTTTATCAACATCAACCTGAGTGTATCCAATGTACTGGATAACACCGAGCTTATCACCGGCGGATTTGAACAACTCCGGTATGATTTTGAAACCCAGGATGTAAGTAAATTCCCTCCCAAATATTTTTATGGATTTGGCAGAACCTACTATCTCAACATCGGATTCAGATTTTAAACGTCAATATATTTAATCAATTAAAATTCAAGAATTTATAATAATAATCTTTTATATGAAAAAATCATTCATTCACTTTTTAAGCCTGATATTTTTTGTGACCTTTATTTCGGCCTGTGTTAACGAAGAACCCGATGTTCCCCCAATAAAAATTCCCTATGTTGATTTTGAATCCAACACCACGCTGGCAGAACTCAAAGCCGGTTATAACGGGGTACTGGATTCCATTGAAGATGATATCATTGTTAAGGGTATTGTGGTAGCCAACGACGAATCGGGCAATTTTTACAAAACTATGGTGATCCAGGATGAAACAGCCGCCATTGAACTGAAACTTGACCGGGTAAATCTGTATACTGAATTTAAAGTTGGACAGAGGGTCTATGTAAAGTGTCAGGGAATGTACCTGGGCGATTACAACGAACTGTTGCAGCTTGGCTATATCTTTGAAAATTCCATTGGCCGTTTACCCGATGCCATGATCGACATGCACCTGTTCCGCGACAGCCTCCCCGGAACCCCTCCTGAGCCCCTGCTCATTACCATGGACGAAATCAGTGAGCCGGATATGAGCAAGCTGGTAAGGATTGATAATGTATATTTTGATGAAACCAAAGTACCCTACGCCTCTCCTACAGCAACCACCAACCGGTTGATTAAAGATGATAATGACAACTCCCTGATTCTCAGAACCAGCAATTACGCCAGTTTTGCAGCTGAAATGGTACCGGACGGAAAAGGAACCCTGGTGGGCATCCTGAGTCGTTTTGGTAACGATAACCAGTTTTATATCCGCGATTTATATGATGTGATTGATTTTGAGATTGATACTACTCAACCGGTCGGTTTTACCGAGAATTTTACCACATCTTTGGGACAGTTTACCGCTAAAAGTGTTACGGGAAGCCAGGTATGGGTTTGGGACGGTTTTGATGATGGTTGTGCCAAGATGAGCGGTTTTGCCGGCGGATCGAACAATGCCAATGAAGACTGGCTGATTTCCCCGGCCATTTCTGTGGGAAGCGTAACCGGCGAAGTGACCATCAGCTTCCGGGAAGCTATCAATTATATTTCAAGCATCAATGACCTGAAAATCATGATATCCGATAATTATGACGGAACCAGCGTACCTACAGCCGCTACCTGGACCGAAGTTACCGGGTTTACCCGTGCTGCAGGCAATAACTGGACTTTCATCGATTCGGGTGAGGTTACACTGCAGGGCTATGCCAATAAAACCGTATATGTGGCCTTCAAATACATCAGTACCGCTTCCAAATCATCCACCTGGGAGGTTGGAAAGGTGACGATTCTGGCATCGAACTAATGAGCAATGAGCAATGAGCAATGAGCAATTAGCAAATTGTTTTGATTGTAACCAGAAGAACCTCCGGGGTAAAGACTCCGGGGGTTTTTTGTTAACCAGACATAAACGCTCCGGTATGTTACACACATGAAGGTATTTGCCTCAGCACCAATAATTATTGTATGGGCTTTATCAGCGATAATCAATAAAACGTAAATCGTAAATCGTAAATCGTAAATCTAAAATCGTATTGTCTTCTAATTTTTTATTTTTGCCGCTTATTCTGGACACATGGCCTTAACCGAAGTTGATATTTTTATACCCTGTTTTATAGACCAGGTTTTTCCGCAAACCGGAATGAACATGGTGAAAATTATGGAACACCTGAATATTAAGGTGCATTACAACCCGGAACAAACGTGTTGCGGACAGATGGCTTTCAACAGTGGTCATTGGGATGAAGCCAAGGTTATCGGAGAAAAATTCATCCATGATTTCAATACCGGGAGGCCGGTGGTTTGTCCATCAGCCTCGTGTGCCGGTTATGTGAGAAATTATTTCGAAAAGTTATTTTACAATACCGGTTTTCATCTTGAGTATCGCGAAATCCGGAAAAACATCTTCGAAATCAGCGATTATCTGGTGAATGTTATCAGGGTAACTGACTTAGGGTCAACATTCGAAGGAATAGCTACTTATCATGATTCTTGCGCTGCCCTCCGGGAATACGGGCTTACCCATGAACCGCGAACCTTGCTCAAAAACGTGAAAGGACTCGAACTGCGTGAAATGGCAGAAACCGATACCTGTTGCGGATTTGGCGGTACATTTTCCGTTAAGTTTGAAGCCATTTCCAGCGCCATGGCTCATCAAAAAGTACACAATGCCCTTAATACCGGCGCTGAATATATCATCTCCACCGATAGTTCGTGCCTTATGCATCAGGAGGGATACATGAAAAAGAACAACATTCCCCTCAAAGTGGTGCATCTCGTCGACGTCCTCGCCTCCGGCCTCTGACAGCCATCTCTGCTCTGAATAACCCCGTTCATCCCGGGAGGGTACACAAAGGTTGACTAACAATGGCATCCATAACAAATCAACTCATCCACATGTATTTTTGATAAAAAAACTCAATCAGGATCGTGAAACCAATTGACTTTCTGAAAATTTCGAGGTTGGGGCTGCCTAAAATTACCTTTGGCGCAGTACGCTGAACAGTCATTGAAATGCCGTTTTGCCGGCTTGTCAGGGAAGTACACTATCAGTTAAATTTAATAAAACTACAAATAGTGGTTAAGTGGATGATTTCTCGTTTCACCACTCATGACAACTCAGATTGATAAATGGTATTGACGATTTACGAGTGATGCCCGTAGGGCAACATATCTGTAGCCACACGCCACCGACGATCCCCCGATGCCCTTAGGGCAGACATATCTGTTGCCAGCCGCCACCGACGATCCCCATTAAGCCCGTAGTGCAGTCATATCTGTAGGGCAGCCATATCTGTTGCCAGGCGCGACCGACAATCCCGCTTCGGAATACGGGACAATTTGTAATTATCCAGAAATTTAATTATGAACAGCAAATTATATAATGTTCAAGCGGACTTGCAAATTCCGCTCAGCCTTCATTTTAATCAAACTGTCTATATATCAGATTCTTATAAATCTATTAATTACTGATAAATGAGGGTCCTGTCTTACGAAATAAGAACCCTTGTTGGAATAAAATTAATACTTACTTTTGCTTCGCAATTAAAATGACTTAAGAAAATCACAAAACTCAGCCTTTCATGATTCGATTCAATTCACACAGAGACCTGGTGGTATGGCAGGAATCCATCAACCTGGCCGCCACGATATTTAAACTCGCTGATCAGCTTTCGTTCGAAGATAAGGAAAAATTAGGGATTCCCATGCAAAAATCAGCAATTGCCGTATCTACCTTTATAGCCGAAGGTCCTACCTATGAAAACCAAAAAGATTTTATCTCCGTGCTTCGCAAAGCCATTCAGAAACTGGTAGAACTGGATTCCCTTCTTGCCTTAAGCAGAAAATTGAATTTTTTAGAAGATGATCCTGAATTGGATGAACAAATCAACAAAGTTGAAAGGATGATTATCGGACTGATCAGATCACTCATCAATCCGCCCCGAAGGGATAAAACACCGGCTCCCCGTGCTCAGGCGGATGAATAATTAATATTTTTTATTGAACAGCCACAGTAATCCGGTCAACGGCCCAAATGCTAAAATTACCTAACTAAACTATAGTACCTTGCAGCCCATAGTCAAAAAATTAACCTATAAATGGTATGCTCTATATACCCGCTCACGGGCGGAGAAAAAAGTATTCCAGGAGTTGACCCGAAACGGTATAGAAGCCTATTTACCACTGATTAAAACCATTAAACAGTGGAGCGACCGTAAGAAAAAAGTGGAAGAACCCCTGATCCGTTCCTACGTTTTTGTGAAAGTCAGTGAAAAAGAATATTATATGGTATTGAATACCGAAGGCGCGGTAAGATATATTACCTTTGAAGGAAAGGCAGTGGCCATACCGGATAAACAGATGGAGTCGCTGAAAAAAATCATTGGAGATGAGATTCCATTCGAACTTTCGGAACAAAAATTCAGTCCGGGTGACGCTATCATTATTACGTCCGGGGTAATGGCCGGTATCGAAGGCGAAATCATCCAACATGCCGGATCCAGGAAAATGCTGGTCAGGATTGGCGATACCGGACATTCTTTAATGGTGAGCCTGCCCAACAATTACATTCAGATAAAACCGGAGAACAGCTTTGGATCACTCAGATAGTCCAAAATCGATTACTTTTGTACGCAGTCATCGAAATAGGTCATGACACCTGCCGACCTATACCTTGGGTAGGCCCCGTTTACATGAATGGGACTGAGAGAGCGAAGCTGTACGAATGAGTAATGAGCAATGAGCAATGAGTAATTTACTTTTGATGAGCATTGGAACATGAATAAGATTCAAAAATTCAAGTTAACTCCACAACATACTTTAGCCTAATAACTACTCTAACGAACTGTATTTCAATCTATAATCTATAATTTATAATTTATAATTTTTTTTATGGATTTTACCCGCGAACAAAAACTCGATTTCATGAAAAGCCTGATGTGGGATTATGACATCCCGCCCGAGCATTGTCTTGAAGTATTGGAGGGCACGCGTGAGAAAGCAGGCCACTACACCGAAGAAACCTTGTTCAGGAAAACGCTGGAGTCTTTTCCCTGGTTTACCATAATTAGAATTATTAGTATTTCAAGAGTCAAAAATCTTTTGACAGATAGTGTTACCCGATCACTTCGATTCAAAATTTTAACAGAGAGGTATGAACTTATCAAAGGAAGATTACAAGACATTGTATAAGCTCCAGGACGAAGTGCTCAATATGCTGCAGGATCAATTTGATGGCTTTTATCTGACCGGGGGTACAGCACTTGGCCGTTTTTACCTCAACCATCGTTACAGCGATGATCCCGATTTCTTTATCAATAATGATAAAGGGTTTACAGATAAAATAAACCATATTTACAGAATTATTTCAAGATCGTTTGCACCTGATGAAACTACTTTTATTTGGATGGATATTTATTCAAAAGCGTTTGAAAAACAGATAATGAATGAAACCGATATTTTCATGCGGCTGTCTACTTTTCCGGTTGAACTGATTTCCCTCCAACGCTGGCACATCAACCCCGTCGATCTCGACCAATTTGCCAAAAAACTCCGAACCGTTTCCGATGATTTCCTCCTTGGCCGCGAAAATTCCCTCGGCGCCGGCAAAATCCCCATCACCGATGCGCAGCTCCGGAAAATCATGTAACCAACTACTCTTCAACCATCCTATAATCATCTAATCCAATACAAAACACCATAATGTCATCCCTGACGGGATTTTGTGAACCCGTATAACCTCATTGTCTACCATAATGTCATCCCTGACGGGATTTAACAAAATCGTTCAACCTCATTTTCTACCATAATGTCATCCCTGACGGGATTTAACAAAATCGTTCAACCTCATTTTCTACCATAATGTCATCCCTGACGGGATTTAACAAAATCGTTCAACCTCATTTTCTACCATAATGTCATCCCTGACGGGATTTAACAAAATCGTTCAACCTCATTTTCTACCATAATGTCATCCCTG